>ERZ827452.448-NODE-448-length-56960-cov-5.007609_pt1 | contig 56960 bp, 54 predicted proteins | sample MGYA00519866_ERZ827452 | MGnify/ENA primary metagenome ERZ827452 (study PRJEB31778, sample SAMEA3449307) | human gut metagenome | biome: human gut; feature: human-associated habitat; material: faeces | place: United Kingdom | collected 2010/2012 ... | reverse complement strand
AGGATCGAAAATCGACCTTTGAACCACAGATTGTGAAAAAGCGTCAGAAAGATATTTCTGATATTGATCAGAAGATCATTTCTATGTATGCAAAGGGAATGACCACTCGCCAGATCTCGGAAACAATCGAAGATATCTATGGTTTTGAAGCATCAGAAAGTTTCATATCTGACGTGACAGATAAAATACTTCCTCAGATTGAAGACTGGCAGAACCGTCCACTGGATGAGGTATATCCGATCCTTTACATCGATGCAATCCATTATTCTGTGCGGGATAATGGAGTCATTCGTAAACTTGCAGCTTATGTCATTCTGGGTATTAATACAGAGGGCAAAAAGGAAGTCCTGACCATTACAATCGGTGACAATGAAAGTGCGAAATACTGGCTTTCAGTCTTAAATGAACTGAAAAATCGAGGAGTTAAGGATATCCTGATCATCTGCGCCGACGGCCTTACAGGCATTAAGGAAGCGATTGCAACAGCGTTTCCAAAAACAGAATACCAGAGATGTATTGTTCATCAGGTAAGAAATACTCTGAAATACGTTCCGGATAAGGATAGAAAAGCCTTTGCTACAGACTTAAAAACCATCTATCAGGCTGCTGACGAGCAGAAAGCTCTGGCTGCCTTAGACCGTGTAACTGAAAAATGGACTCCCAAATACCCGAATTCTATGAAGCGTTGGAAGGACAACTGGGATGCTGTTTCACCTATTTTTAAGTTCTCAACCACTGTCAGAAAGGTCATTTACACGACAAATGCGATAGAATCACTGAATTCCACCTACCGGAAGCTGAATCGCCAAAGGAGCGTATTTCCAAGCGATACCGCCCTGTTAAAAGCCCTGTATTTGGCCACTTTTGAGGCTACGAAAAAGTGGACTACCACAATACGGGATTGGGGCCAGGTCTATGGAGAACTGAGTATTATGTACGAAGGACGCTTACCTGAATAATCAAAAGACGGCTTAAAAAGACAGGCGGGAAACCGCCTGCCCTTGACATGCCTGTAAGCAACTGTTATATATAAAACAAGGGCGATAAGCCTAATCCGTAAGCTTATTGCCCTTAATTATCATAGAAGAATCTTATTTACAGAGATTTTCTCATACACTCCTGTATCTTTTTCTTGAATTTTTTGTTTGAATCAACTTTGATGCCAATAGATTACTGATTGTCTCTGTAACTTATATTGTTTCCTACAATACACAGAGACATTTGAATTTTAGAAATGTTATCTTTTGTTATAGAAAATTTTATTCTTTTCCTTACATCCGGCTGATAAAATCCTTCAGACTTTCTGCCTTCGCCGCGAGCTTCACCCATGCACTGAGTTTATCCAAATCCTTTTCCTGATCAATCTGCTGAATAATTTCATCAGGCAATGTACCAAGAGGACTTAACATATCCCTTAGCAGCTTAATCATAACCTGGCGACCTTCTTCCTTAGCATCGTCAATGATATCCTGCCACATCATATATTGCCTCTCCTTTCCACGATTTTCCTTAATTTGTCGAATCGTATTCTGAAGCCTGGTCACATATGTATCTCCAAAATCTTCAAAATTTCCATCTTGTCCTGCTCGTACAAACTCCAAAAAAGATACCAACTCTTCAGAAACTTCATCTGGATTCTTTCCTCTGGTGTTTAAAAAGATAGTTTCAGCACCATCTTCTAATATTTTTCCCGTTTCCTTACATACATTCCGAAAACGGTAACGATACTTTCCGTCTGAAAATGGATCAAAATCGCAAATAAAAATCACATAAGTATTTGGTAGATTTTCATATTTTGCTCCGCTAGTCAAAAGCTCCATATCCATCTGGCTGTGATAATATCTGCTGCGTTTTGGAAGCGCATCTCGTTTCAACAACTGCATCTCCACGTCATAATGTGTATTATTCTCGTCTTTTGCATATACATCCAGACGTACTCCCTTACATTTTGGATGGTAGATCATACTTTTCTCTTTAATGACTTCCACCCGGCTGATCGGCATTTCCAACACACGTTCCAGTAACTGACGGCAATTATCATTTTCCATCATCACCGAACCGAACATGTAGTTATCACCAATGGTCAGATCCTGAAATTTTCTGGTTTGTTTCATACAACTCCTCCGTGATACAGAGGAATTCTATGAAATTATTTTATCACATTTTCTATGAAATATCTCCTGTTTTTTTGATTTTCCAATTCCATCTTGACAACTGTATGAATCTGTACTATAACTGTATTAAGATAATTAATACAGTTAAAACACATCATACAGTTCATACAGAGAATGTTCAGAACGGTTGTGGTGTTTGATTCAAAAGGAGGGACTTTATGATCATACTGGATTATCGGGACCGGCGTCCGATCTATGAGCAGGTGATTTCCCGGTTCCAGGAGCTGATGCTGACAGGGGCGCTGGAGAAAGACAGCCAGCTGCCATCGGTGCGGAGCCTGGCCATGGAATTGTCCATCAACCCGAATACGATCCAGAGGGCTTATGCGGAGCTGGAACGGCAGGGATACATCTATTCCATCAAGGGAAAAGGAAGCTTTGTGGCGGACAACGGCCATGTGAAGGAAGCCGGGAGACAGGAAGTGCTGCAGCGGCAGGTGGATCTGGCTAAGGAAGCCTGTGCTCTGGGGGTGACCAAGGAGCAGCTGTGGGAGCAGATCGTCAGGATCTATGAGGAAAATGAGACAGAAAGGGAGGCGTAAAGCGTATGATAGAGGCGAAAAATCTGACCAAACGGTTTGGAAGCCTGATGGCAGTGGACCATATTAATGCCCAGATCCGGGATGGCAGTGTATTTGGACTGATCGGCACCAACGGAGCAGGCAAAAGTACCTTTTTGCGGATGCTCAGCGGTGTTTTGAAGCCGGATGATGGCTCCGTGACCATCGACGGGAAGGAAGTATATGAGAATGTGGAGGTGAAGTCACGGTTTTTCTATATTTCCGATGATCAGTATTTCTTCAGCAATTCCACTCCGGAGCAGCTGATGAAGTTTTATATGGGCGTTTACCCGAAATTTAATAAAAACCGGTTCATCCATCTGATGGACAGCTTTGAACTGGACCGGAAACGGAAGATCAATACATTTTCCAAAGGTATGAAAAAACAGGTTTCCGTGATCTGCGGCGTGTGTGCCGGGACGGATTATCTGTTCTGTGACGAGACATTTGACGGACTGGACCCGGTGATGCGGCAGACAGTGAAAAGTATTTTTATAGGTGACATGGAGGAGAGAAACCTGACGCCGATCATCGCTTCCCACAACCTGCGGGAGCTGGAGGATATCTGCGACCATGTAGGGCTGCTGCATAAGGGAGGAATCCTTCTTTCCAAGGATCTGGAGGATATGAAGTTAAATATCCATAAGCTCCAGTGTGTGCTGGTTCCTGGAATGAATGTGGCAGATCTGAAGACTCTGGACATTATCCATGCAGATGCCAGAGGAAGCCTGTGTACCCTGACGGTGCGTGGAACCAGGGAAGAGATCGAGGCGCGGATGGAGCAGTATCATCCGATCTTTGCGGAGATCATTCCATTGTCTCTGGAGGAGATCTTTATCAGTGAAACGGAGGTGGCTGGTTATGACATCAAAAAACTTATCCTTTAAATTAATGGCAGAGGATTTAAAACGGCGTGTCTGGGCCATTGCGCTGACAGTCCTGGCTCTGATCTTTGCACAGATTTTCCCGATTGCGGTCAAGTGCAGCGAATACGCAGAGCAGGCAGGAAAATGGAATGAATCCACCAGAGAATACATGGAGACGAATATTCTGTCCCTGCTAATGGTAAATCCCATGGCTGCGGCAGTTCTGATCGGGGCGGCTGTTTTGTGGGCAGTGACCAGCTTCTGTTATCTGCATAACAGTAAAAAGGTGGATTTTTATCACAGCATTCCGGTGAAACGCCATGTGCTCTATATCGCCAATTATTTCAATGGAATCTGGGTGACAGCGGCGGTTTATCTGGTATTTACGGCAGTGACTATTCTTTTAGCCGGAAGATGTGGAATCAGTGGCGGCATTCATACAGGAAGAATCTGGATGGGAGCGCTGATCAACGTGGTATTTTACAGCCTGCTTTACACAACGGTATCTGCGGCTATGATGTTGACGGGCAATATCGTGGTAGCGCTTCTGGGAACTGCGGTATTTTTCTCCTACGGACCGGCGGTGGTGGGACTTTCCATGGCGTATATGGGCACATGGTTTAAAACCTACCGGGAGACAGCGGCTATCAGTGATCTGTTTGAGAAGCTGCTGGAAAGGACGTCACCATTTACGGCATATGTGTACGCCCTGGGAAATTTTGGTGAAGGACGGAATGTGACAGGAGCGGTGGTGACAGCGTTTCTGGTGACGGTGGTCCTTGCTGTCGGTACCTGTTGCCTGTACTGGCTGCGCCCCTCTGAGGCGGCAGGAAAGGCTATGGCATTTCCGAAGACAGAAAATGTGATCCGGATTCTGATCGTGATCCCGGTGGGCGTGGTGTTTGGTATGTTCTTCTTTGCGCTGAGAGCTACGGTGATCTGGCTGTCAGTGGGAGCGGTAGTTGGTACGGTACTGGCCCACTGCATCATCGAGATCATTTACCGGATGGATTTCCGGCGGCTGTTTGACCGGAAAATCTATCTTGCGGGCTGTCTTCTGGTGACTCTGGGACTTTCCATGGCAGGCTTTAAGGACTGGTTCGGTTATGACACCTGGATGCCGGATACCGGGAAGATCCAGAGCATGGCCATCAATATGGAAGACGATGATACCTGGGTGACTTACGGACAGGTGGAGATTCCGGAAGATGAGTCAAAGCAGCCGCATTGGGATTATGGAGATAAAAATGTATATCTGCTGGAACATATGAAACTGACTGATTGTTATCCGGTGATGGAACTGGTGAAAAATGGAATCCAGGTGCAGAAAGAGCTGCGTAAGGTGAATGGACGGATCGGAAGCATCTGGGATGTGGAAAGACAGGATGATATCTGGAAGACGATCACGGTGCAGTACCATCTGAACAGTGGGAAAAAGGTCAACAGAACCTATACGATCCGTATGAATGCAGAAGCAGAGGAATGCTGGACCCAGATTTATGACAGCGTGGAATTTAAAATGGGAAAATACCCGGTTTTAAGCCAGAGCTCCCAGGACACCGAAGAGATCTATTTCCAGCAGTATAACCAGGTACAGAAGGTGGAGACCGACCAACAGATGCAGGAACATCTGCTGGAGGTGTACCAGAGCGAGTTAAAGGCCCTGACCATAGAAACCAGGAAGAAGGAATATCCGATGGCAACGATCCAGTTCCGTACAAAGAACCAGTGTGAAGGAATCAGTCGTATAGAAAGCCTGAGAGAACTGTCAGACTACGGGTATTCTGCAGAGTATATCAGTAATCGGTGTTATTATCCGGTGTATCCGTCCTTTACGGGAACGATTACCCTGTTAAAAGAGGCGGGAGTGGACTTTACAGAATTAAATACAGAGAATGTTTCTGGTATCCAGATCACCTCCTATCCAGAAGGCAACGGAAATCGAAGCAGGACGGTCCTGTATTGTGATGCTAAGGATCTGGAGGCATTGATTCCGGCATTAAATTATCAGGATTATGTCTGGATGAATGACATGTATTATGAGCAGACCATTACTGAAGCAAGTGCCAGTGTTCTGTTTGTGGGTCATGATACAGAGGATCAGCAGACTTTGGTGTCTGAAGCAGAGGACACAGAAAACTGGTATCCATTTTACATCGATCCGTCTAAGCTGAGCAAGGAGCAGAGAATGAAATATCTGCAGGAATAGAACGGCATTGACATTCCTTTTGAGAAAAGATAAGATAAGTTCAAAGGAGGAATGTTCATATGGCATTTTTTGATGAGATTGGAAAAACTCTGGCTGATAAAAGCCGGGAAGCAGCAAAGAAAGCAAAGGATGTGGCTGAGATCCTGCAGTTAAAGGCACAGATCAGTACGGAGAAGAGCAAGACCAAGGAGCTGTACGCGTCCATCGGCGTGCTGTATTTCAAAAAGCACCGTGACAACGAGAATGATGAATACCAGATGTTCTTCCCGGAGATCGAGAAAACCCTGGCCCACATCGCAGAACTGGAGGAGCGGGTAAAAAAACTGGAAAAAGCAGGAACCTGTCCGGTATGCGGGGCTTCCGTCGGAAAGAATGATGCTTTCTGTGCAAAGTGCGGCGCACCGGTAGAAAACGAAGCGGAAGAAGCGCCAGAAGAGGATGTGCTGGAGACCGATGATCTGAGAAAGCTGGATGCAGTGGAGGAACAGAAAAAAGCAGATCCGGACGACATTTTCGTGGAAGAAGATGGCGGGGACGAGGAAAAGGCTGATGACGAGGAGAAAACCGAATAAGCTGGATTTGCTGGTAAAATGAATGGAAGAGGCAGGAAACCCGGAGAGGGGAACTGCCTCTTTTTTGTGTCATAGGAAACTTCGACCTATGACACAAAAAACGCTCCGCGGGATGCGCAAAGGCACATTTTTTTATTGAGAAAAGTTTTACTTGTAATATACCCCATAGGGGTATATAATTATCGTCGTAGTTACGAGGTAAGAAAAACATACAGATAGGGAATACTGGTAAAGCTGGTGAAGGGATGAAAAGCGAAGGGATGAAAGACGATAGAATGGCAGGTGATGGAATGGCAGAAGAGCTGTGTTGCTGTCATAAGCATAAGGAACGTTCAGAAAAGGAATACCGGGATCTGATCAACCGGTTGAACCGGATTGAGGGTCAGATCCGTGGAATCAAAGGGATGGTGGAGCGGGATGCGTACTGTCCGGAGATCCTGGTGCAGGTGGCGGCGGCCAACGCGGCGTTAAACAGTTTTAACAAGGTGCTTCTGGCCAATCATATCCGTACCTGTGTGGCAGATGATATCCGGGATGGGAAGGAAGAGACCGTCGATGAGTTGGTGACTGTATTGCAGAAGCTGATGAAGTAGAGAAGAGGTAACTATGAAGGTACTGAATAGTTACGAGAAGAGAAAGGAAGGGCAGAACGATGGAACAGTATATTGTAACAGGGATGAGCTGTGCCGCCTGCAGTTCCAGAGTGGAAAAGGCGGTATCGAAGGTAGAAGGTGTCACCTCCTGTTCGGTAAGCTTACTGACGAATTCCATGGGCGTGGAAGGGACGGCTTCTCCGGAGGCCATCATCCAGGCAGTGGAAGCGGCGGGGTATGGGGCCTCAAAGAAAGGAGTGCCGGGCGCGGCAGCGAAAGCTGGCGGTTCTGGAGGTGCAGGAGCCGCTGGGGATGCGGAAGAGCTGTTAAAGGACCGGGAGACTCCGGTATTGAAGCAGAGACTGATCTGGTCACTGGGATTTTTAGTGGTTCTCATGTATTTTTCCATGGGACATATGATGTGGGACTGGCCGGTTCCGGCGTGGATGGAAGGGAACCATATTGCCATGGGTCTGCTGCAGATGATCCTGGCAGCCATCGTGATGGTGATCAACCAGAAGTTTTTTATCAGTGGTTTTAAGAGCCTGTGGCATAAGGCTCCGAACATGGATACGCTGGTGGCATTAGGCTCCATGGCATCCTTTGGATACAGCACTTATGCGTTATTTGCCATGACCGATGCCCAGCTGAAGGGCAGTACGGAGCTGGTGATGGAGTATATGCACGATTTCTATTTTGAATCAGCGGCGATGATCTTAGCGCTGATCACCGTAGGAAAAATGTTAGAGGCACGCTCTAAGGGGAAGACTACAGATGCGTTAAAGAGCCTGATGAAGCTGGCGCCGAAGACTGCTGTGGTGGTGAGAAATGGCGCGGAGGTGACCGTTGGCATCGACCAGGTGCAGACGGGAGACATATTCGTGGTCAGACCTGGAGAAAATATTCCGGTGGACGGTGTGATATTAGAGGGGAGCAGCGCGGTCAATGAGTCTGCGCTGACCGGCGAGAGTATCCCGGTGGATAAGGAAGTGGGCGATACGGTGTCTGCGGCGACCATCAACCAGTCCGGTTTTATCCGCTGCCGCGCCACAAGAGTTGGCGAGGACACGACTCTTTCCCAGATCATCCAGATGGTCAGCGACGCGGCTGCCACAAAGGCGCCGATCGCCAAAATTGCAGATAAGGTATCTGGTATTTTCGTTCCGGCAGTGATTTCTATTTCCGTTGTAACCATTCTGGTGTGGCTGATCGCCGGTCAGAGCGTGGGATTTGCTCTGGCGAGAGGTATTTCCGTGCTGGTCATCAGCTGTCCATGTGCCCTGGGCCTTGCGACTCCGGTAGCCATCATGGTGGGAAATGGCATGGGTGCGAAGCATGGTATCCTGTTTAAGACGGCAGTTTCCTTAGAAGAGACCGGTAAGACAGAGATCGTGGCTCTGGATAAGACCGGAACCATCACTGAGGGTATGCCGAAGGTAACAGATATGATACCAGCAGGGGGTATCTCGGAAGAAGAACTGTTGACCTACGCCTATGCCCTGGAGAAAAAGAGCGAGCACCCGTTAGCCAGGGCCATTTTAGCGAAAGCACAGGAAGACGGTGTGAAAGAATTGGAGACCGAAGAATTTGCGGCGCTTCCTGGCAATGGCTTAACGGCTGTGGTCCAGGGCGGGAAAATGGCAGCAGGCAATTACAATTTTGTTTCCACCCAGGCTTCTGTGACCCGCGAGATCCGGGAAAAAGCGGAAAAACTGGCAGAGCAGGGGAAAACGCCTCTCTATTTTGCAAGAAATGGGGAAATGCTTGGTCTGATCGCAGTTGCGGACGTGATCAAGGCAGACAGCCCGCAGGCAGTGAAGGAGCTTCAGAACATGGGAATCCATGTGGTCATGCTGACCGGTGACAATGAGCGGACAGCCAGGGCCATCGGAGCGCAGGCAGGCGTGGATGAGGTGATCGCCGGAGTTCTGCCGGAGGGCAAGGAGCAGGTGATCCGCCAGCTGAAGGAGAAAGGCCGTGTGGCTATGGTTGGAGATGGCATTAACGACGCTCCGGCACTGACCAGGGCGGATATGGGGATCGCCATCGGCGCGGGAACAGACGTGGCTATCGATGCGGCGGATGTGGTGCTGATGAAGAGCCGGTTAAGCGATGTTCCGGCGGCTATCCGTTTAAGCCGGGCGACTCTGACCAATATTCATGAAAATCTGTTCTGGGCATTCTTTTATAATGTGATCGGTATTCCATTAGCCGCCGGAGTGTGGTATCCTGTTTTTGGATGGAAATTAAATCCGATGTTTGGCGCAGCTGCCATGAGTTTATCCAGCTTCTGTGTGGTGACCAATGCCCTGCGGCTGAATTTATTTGATATCAGAAGCACCAGAAAGGATAAAAAAATCAAAAAGAATCATAAAGAAAAGGAGAATAAAACGATGACAAAGACCATGAAGATCGAAGGAATGATGTGCGGACACTGTGAGGCAAGAGTCAAGAAGACACTGGAAGCAGTAGCCGGGGTATCTGAGGCAGTGGTAAGCCATGAGACCGGAACTGCTGTTGTCACTTTAAGCGAGGCTGTGTCAGATGATGTGCTGAAGAAAGCGGTAGAAGACCAGGATTACAAGGTGATTTCCGTACAGTAAGAAGAGGAAAGTGAAAAATTCCGGGGGCGTTCGAAATCAGGAGCGCTCCCGGAATTTTTTGATCATGTCTACGATCTGGCGGCGGGTGTAGGGCTTTATGATGAAGCCGAACGCCTGCACCTTCCAGGCTTCCAGAGAAAATCCGGGAATGCCGGACAGAAGCACCACCTCCGGGTGTTCCGGAAGGGCGTAGATGGAGGACGCCAGGGTGATACCGCTGATCTCCGGCATGACTACGTCGGAGAAGACCAGATCGACCGGATGTTCTTCCACGTACTGCATGGCGGCTACGGCATCATCGAAGCTCTGGCAGACGGTCACGCCAGGAATCTCATTTAATAGTTTCGTTAATTTTTCTTTTAATTCTACGGTGTTGTCCACAACGATTGTCCGAATATCCATAAAAACTCCTAATTGGTGAAAATAAATGATTAAGTATAGTATATCAAAAATAAACGGGATTCGCAAAGGAATCTGGTAAATGGGGGAAAATTATGTTATGATACTGTTACTGTTTATGAGAGAAAGGAACAAGCATGAAAACCATTACCATTAAATATTTTACCGATAAAATAGAAAAGCTGACTTATATCGACGGGAAGTCCGACTGGATCGATCTGCGGGCGGCAGAGGACGTGGCATTAAAGGCCGGAGAGTTTAAGCTGATCCCTCTTGGGGTTGCCATGAAGCTGCCGCAGGGTTATGAGGCTCATATTGTACCAAGAAGCTCAACATTCAAGAATTTCGGAATTATTCAGACAAATCATTGCGGCATCATTGATGAGTCTTATTGTGGTGACAATGACCAGTGGTATTTTCCGGCCTATGCCCTGCGGGATACGGAAATTCATGTCAATGACCGGATCTGCCAGTTCCGGATCATGGAGCACCAGCCAACGATCCAGTTTGAAGAGACTGAGAAACTGACCGGAGCGGACCGGGGTGGAATCGGAAGCACCGGAGTGCAGTAAGGACGGGACTGAAAGTAAGCGACTGAAAGAAAGCAATTGAAAGAAAGCGAAAGTCCGGTGGGAAAGGAATGAATAAGACAGGATGAGAAAAATGATATGGAAGCAGGGGAGAAAGCTCTGTCTCCTGGGCGTATTGGCGGCACTGAGTATTTTTGCCAGCGGCTGCTTTGGTGGCAAAGAAAAATATACCTTCCGTGAGAATGGAATCGATCTGCTGGAAGCAGGGGATTATGAGGGCGCAATCCAGGCATTTGACCAGGCGCTGGAGGCTTCTGATGGAATGGTTGGCAATTTTGAACTGGATATTTTGAAATACCGGGCGGAAGCAGAGTGTGGAACCGGGGATTATGAGGCGGCGGCGAACACCTATGCTGTGCTGAACCAGGTGGATGGAGAAAGACCGGAGTATCTGGGAAGAAGCTGCCTTCTGTATGTGAAGGCAGGGGCTGTGGACAAGGCTTTGGAGCAGTACCAGAGGGCCTATGCCAAGGATCCTGCAGGTGAAACGACCCAGGAAGCGCTTCTGGCTGTGGGACAGGGACTGACCGATGCAGGACGTTTTGATGACGCTATGGGATTGTATGAGAGCGCCCTGAGCGGCGGCATGCAGAACGCAGAACTGTATAACCGCATGGGATTATGCCAGTTAGACGCCGGAAAGATATCCGATGCGCTGGACTATTTTGAACAGGGACTTTCCATGGCAGACCAGGAGCCGGAGGTGCGGAAGAAGCTGGTGTATAATAAGGCGGCGGCACAGGAGCAGAATGCGGATTTTGCGGGAGCTTTCACTACATTGGAGTCCTATGTGCAGGAGTTTGGCTCTACCGCAGAGATAGAAAAGGAAATGACATTTTTGAAAACCCGATAGGAAAGATCGGATGTCCGGAATCGTCCACGGCTGCAAAAGCAGGAAAATGGGAGTTTCGGAAGTGGATTCAGTGATAAAAAGGAGAAAAGTGTGGCAGAGTTATATGAGTTAAAAGAAGCAGAGGAGCGAGTGATCCTGATCGCGGTGCGGACCTGCGAGGAGGATGACACCGAGGCTTGTCTGGAAGAATTAGAGGAGCTGGTGAAGACTGCCGGAGCCGTTACCGTGGACAAGATGATCCAGAACCGGGAACGTATCCATCCAGGAACCTATCTTGGCAAGGGAAAGATCGAGGAGGTGCGGGAACGCCTCTGGGAGCTGGGGGGCACCGGTGTGGTGTGCGATGATGAATTGTCTCCGGCACAGCTGAAGAATCTGGAGGATGCCCTGGATACCAAGGTCATGGATCGTACCATGGTGATCCTGGATATCTTCGCGGCAAGAGCCAACACCCGTGAGGGAAAGATCCAGGTAGAATTAGCCCAGTTAAAATACCGGGCTGCAAGACTGGTTGGTCTGCGCAATTCCCTGTCCCGTTTGGGAGGTGGAATCGGAACCAGAGGACCGGGTGAGAAAAAGCTGGAGATCGACCGCCGGTTGATCCATGACCGGATCAGCCAGTTAAAGGAAGAATTAAAAGATGTAGAGCGTCACAGAGAGGTACAGCGTCAGCAGCGGGAAAAGGCGCATACCCAGGTGGCAGCCATTGTCGGTTATACCAACGCAGGCAAATCCACATTGTTAAACTATCTGACCGATGCCGGAATTCTGGCGGAGGACAAGTTATTTGCGACCCTGGACCCGACCACCAGAAATCTGGAGCTTCCCAGCGGCCAGCAGATCTTACTGACAGATACCGTTGGATTTATCCGGAAACTGCCTCATCACCTGATCGAGGCGTTCAAGAGCACTCTGGAAGAGGCGCGTTACAGCGACATTATCCTTCATGTGGTGGACGCATCCAATCCACAGATGGATATGCAGATGCACATTGTATATGAAACTCTGAAGCAGCTGCAGGTGACCGACAAGATCATTGTCACGGTCTTTAATAAGATGGATCAGCTGGACAGCGATGTGATTCTGAAGGATCTCTCTGCCGATTATCAGGTGAAGATCTCCGCCAGGACCGGGGAAAATGTGGACAGTCTGTTGGACACCCTGGAGGAAATCTTAAGAAACCAGAAGATCTACCTGGAAAAGACCTATTCTTATCAGGAAGCCGGTAAGATCCAGCAGATCCGCAAATACGGTGAACTGCTGTCGGAGGAATACACCCAGGACGGAATCGCTGTGACAGCCTATGTGCCGGCGGAGCTGTATGGGCAGCTGGTGTAACAAAGGTAACTGTATAGTGGCAGATGTTTAGAAGGAATCCGGAGGTTATATGGAAAAACAGGAGAAAACCAAATACAAGCTGGCGGCGGCCATGAAAGAGTGCATGAAGACGACTCCTGTGGACCGGATCACCGTGACCAGCATCGTGGAGGGCGCTGGGGTGACCAGACAGACCTTTTACCGGAATTTTTTAGATAAATATGATCTGATCAACTGGTACTTTGATAAGCTGGTATTAAAGTCCTTTGAGCAGATCGGCGTCAGTCATACCATTAGGGAAAGTCTGACCCAGAAGCTGGAATTTATCCAGGAGGAGAAAGCATTTTTTACCGAGGCGTTCCGTTCAGATGACCGGAATTCCGTGAAGGAACATGATTTTGAACTGATTTTACAGTTTTATAAGGACCTGATCGCCAGACGTACCAGCAGACCGCTGGGGGAAGAATTGCAGTTTCTTTTAGAGATGTACTGTCAGGGATCTGTGTATATGACGGTGAAATGGATCCTGACCGGCATGAAGGACACACCGGAAGCCATGGCTGTGAAGCTGGTGGAGGCGATGCCGCCGAAGCTGGCGAAGGTTATGGAGGAACTGGGGCTGGTATAAGTAATATTGCACAAGATTCTTAGTGATTATCAACAAAAATAAGAAGAAAGTGACAGATGGAACACATTGTCACTTTCTTTTTTGATTGAGAATGTTAAAATTATAACATGATGTTGGGGTCAAAAGCTTTTGACCCCTCTGATACCGAATTGCTCTGCACTGCGTGCTCCCGCAATTCTCATAATTATGTATTATAACAACTGCAGCACAAACACCAGAATACAACTCCCCAATGACACCACAAATAAACTGGACCGGCAATACGCCAGCACCATGGCCACCAGAAATCCCACCCAGGAGATCCAGGGTGAGTCCGTGATGCTTAAAATCGCCGGAAATGTCATCACAGCCAGTGTCACATATGGCACATAAGTCAAAAAGGAACGGAAGGTCCGGTTTTTGATCTCTTTTCTCATCAGTGTGATCGGCACAACACGGATCAGATAGGTGGTCACTGCCATCACTAAAATATACATATAATTTCTCATGACTCTTCCTCCTGGATCGGGAATAATAATGCCGCCGCCATGGAGATCACCAACGTCAAAATGATGATCTTCATACCGGAAGAAATGAAATCAAACATCGGAAGCAGCTGGAATGCCGCGCTGGCAGCCATAGCGATGCCTATGATCGGCACCAGTATCCGGTTATCTCTTGCTGCTGGAACGAACACGGCGATAAACATACCATACAGCGCCATACTCATGGCATTTAACAGTGGCTGCGGCAGCACGCCCGTAGACAGGATACCCAGAACCGTACCGGCTACCCATCCTGGAATAGCCACACTCATGACACCGTACATATACCAGGGCTCCAGCTTTCCCTTCTGGGAAATACAGAGACCGAAAATTTCGTCAGTAATACCAAAAGCCATGCACAACCGGTGCCCCATAGGAAGCTCATGATCGATCTTCTGGGACAGGGCACAGGACATGAGACAGTACCGCAGGTTGATCACCGCCTGAGAGATTGCCATCTCCACGAAAGACGCCCCTGACGCGATCAGGGTAAAGGAAGCAAACTGCCCCGCTGATGTTAAATTCGTCAGTGACATGACTGCTGCCTGCATCGGCGTCAGATCTGCCAGCCTGGCCGCGATTCCTATGGTGATCGAAACAAAGAAATATCCCAGGGCAACTGGAATTCCTTCTTTCATTCCTTTTAAATACATCTGTCCGTGCATGACACAAATCCTCTTTTCTTACATTTCTCGCTTGCTTTTTCTGTTTTCCCGCTTTTCCGCTTTTTCTGCTTCTGTTCTCTGCGAATCCGCCAGTTCATTGCTCTATCTTTGGGGACAGTTCCTAATTCTCTATAGAGCACACAAAGCTTCTTTCCGTATTTTACCATCTCTGACCGGAAATGGTCAACAGAACATCAAAGACGGTCTTTCCTATAAAGTGAAAAAGCCGGACGTACCTGTTCGGATACGCCCGGCTTCTATTTTTAAGTAATGCTGTTTCTAAAAATTATTTAGATGCAACAACGCTGTCAACGTATGCTTTCAGTTCGTCATCTTTGCAGCCTGCATAGAAGCAATCTAAGAATCTAGGAATCAGAGCTTCTTTTACCATGTTCTGATCCAGGGATTTTAATGCCTCTACCAATGGTTTTGCAATCTGGGACTTCATCGTAGACAGGATCGCAGCGTTGCGGTTCTGGCTCTCTTTACCAGATGCTGGATAACCCTGGCCCTTTGGTGAACCAAATGCCTTTGTGAAAATGTTGTTTAAGTTCAGATCTGCGCCCCAGCCAAATCCCTTTGCGTAAGGAATGGATAACGCGTTACCATTGTTGATCTGTAAGAACAGATATGCATCAGTTGGCTCGATGCAGTATCCGCAGACAACGCCTGGATACATATTTAAAGACATTAATGCGCCCTGGCCAGTACCACAGCCTGTGATCACGAAATCAACAGCGCCGGAATTTAACAGCAGAGCTGCCTGGATACCCAGATGCAGATAAGTCAGTCTTGGGTTGTCCTCGGTATAAGCTTCCGGTACATCCTGAGGAACTAATGGAGCCTCCATAGCTGTGTTGTATACCGTATGTCCCATTGGCTCAACAACCTTCTTTAACTCGCCTAAGATCGTTGGGTTCTTGGAAGACTGGCTAAATTCGTTCATTAATGCAATTTTCATGATTTTATTCTCCCTTTCTTTTGATCCGGTCTGAAAAACCTGTCTTTTATAAATAATCTAATCACTGCCCTCTTATTATACTTGATTTAAACATGTTTTGCAATGATTCTGTCTGCATCTGCCTTCATCCGTAAGAAATCTTCCCTGGTCATCGGAATATCCAACGATTTTGCAGTATCCTCAATCTGGGAGATTTTTCTTGCTCCGCATAGTACGTTGATATTTGGAGATAACATAGAATTCCACTTGATACAAAGATTTGCCAGTGTACACTGATACTTTTCTGTCAGATCTTTCCATCCAGCCAACATCTCATTTGCCATGCGGATATTCTCTGGTCTCCACCATACTCTGCCTTCCCGTACCTCTCCCGGCCTCGGGACATAATCATCCGGCGCTTTTCCTGCCAAAAGTCCCTGTTCAATCGGAGAATAGGTCTGAAGGCTGATTCCATGCGCTTCACAGAATGGAAGCAGCTCTTCCTCCGGCTTCCGGTCCAGAATACTTAATTTCTCCTGGATCACATCCAGCTGTCCTGCAGCCACATAATCCTTCATCACCTGAAGATTTACATTGGAAGCGCCGATTGCACGTATCTTACCTTCCTTCTTCATCTTCAGAAGTTCTTCCATGGTTTCTGCTACCGGCACTACCCCGTAGGTCTTACACTGCCAATGGGTGTAATACACATCAATATAATCGGTTCCAAGAGCCTGTAAGCTCTTTTCCAGATCTCTCCGGATAGCCTTCGGTGACAGATCCCGGTAAACCTCATGACCATCTCTGGAAAAATGATATTCCCCCTTCTGTTCGTACCACTGAAGGGCACACTTCGTAGAAATGATCACCTGATCTCTTGGTAATTCCTTCAATGCCCTGCCAACCACTTCTTCGCTGTGTCCAAAGCCATATACTCTTGCCGTATCGATCCAGCGGATACCCAGATCAAAGGCTCTGTGAATGGTATCGACTGACATCTGGTCATCATTATCTCCCCACCAGCTGCCACCACCGATGGCCCAGCAGCCAAGGGCCAAGGCGCTGGTCTCAATTCCCGACTTTCCAATCTGACGTGTCGCCATCTGACAAACCTCCTTACGATATCAGGTACTCCGTATGGATGCCACTCTTCAATGTCTTTCTTCCAGCCATATTCCCGTTCCCTGCTTTCGCTCAATCCGTCCCAGTCCCTGTTCAACCGGACACCTCTTACTTTTTAGTGAAAAAACGTCGTGTATCGATTATTCGCGGCTCTTGGAAACGGCCTCACCATAGATGAAACGTCCGCTGGAACCGATTACTTTCATATAATCCTTTACGAACTGCTTGATGCCAGCTTCAGCAGCCATGAGCAGTACCGATCGCAACTGCCAGAGCATCTACATGGGTTCTGTTCACAAAATCCAGAGCCTGATCTGGGTTGGTGTATAAATCCACGTTGTCATCATCAGCATCAGCAGCCTGTCCAACATAGCCTAACTCAGCCTCAACGGAGCAGCCCATACCGTGTGCCAGGGCGGAGATGATCGCAGTTCTCTTTACGTTTTCCTCATATGGAAGTGAAGAACCATCAAACATAACATTTGTGAAGCCTGCATTGATGCAGTTTGTGATTGCATAGAAATCAGCACCGTGATCAAAGTTTAAAGCTACTGGAACATGTACTCTTGCAGCTAATTCTTTAACAATCGGAACCATCTCCTCCAGATGTGCATGCTTGTTCATCTGAGCATTAGCAAACTGGATGATGATTGCGGAATGCTCTTCCTCTGCTACCATAATACCAGCTCTTGCCATCTCCATGTTGTCATCTTCTGCCTCTGTCAGCTGCTTTCTGCATCGAATAACAGATCATGGACGGGGCGCTGGAGCACCAAAAGCTCTACGATGTTAAAAGAGCTGGAGCTTACCACATAGTACCCACTATCTGATAAGTCCCAGCTCTTTCATTGCATATTCGATCCCGTCTTCTTCCACCGTTTTTGTCACGAAGGTTGCATATGGTTCCAGAACCGCATCATGTCTGCCCATGAGAACCGCATGCTTTGCATATTCAAACATCGACAGGTCATTGCTACTGTCGCCAAAGACATAAGCATCTTCGAAATCAATGCCATAATGCCTTAATGTCCATTCGATCGCAGTTGCCTTGGAATATCCCTTTGGTACGCATTCATAGAAATTATCTCCACGGTCAATGACCACCATATCCGGTTCCAGAAAATGAAAAAGTCCGTCCCGGTCGCTGTGTTCATCTGCCATGACGCACAGCTTGTCATAATCATAGCTGTTATCATTCCAGCCCTTGTCCACCACGAATCCGGTGGCTTCCTGGTCTTTTCGAAATTCGTTGACCTTCGGTATCCAGGATAATTCTTCCCGGAAATAGTTTCCTTCTGTAGCTTCCAATATACCGTCAAAGCCATATCTCAAAACTGCCTTCTTGATCTCAATCCCTCTCTCATGCGGGATCCGGTATTGAAGACGAATATGCCCTTCTGCATCTGCCACACAGGTGCCACAGCCGCATAAACAGCCGTCATGCTCGATCATTTGCTCAATGTCACGCAAAAAGCCATATCCCCGCCCGGAATTGATAAAGACCAGATTGCCTCTTTTTCTGGTCTCAGAGAGCGCTCTTTTAGCGCTCTCCGGAACCTGATGGGTGATCTCGCTTAACAGCGTTCCGTCCACATCAAAAAATAATGCTTTTCTTTTCACTACTTGTCATCCCGGAACACGATGGTTCCTTTCTCCTCATCCATGCTGTCCACGATCGCCAGAGACTCCAGGCGGATTCCCTGCTTTCTTAAATTATCGCCGCCTGGCTGGAACCCTTTCTCAATGACAACACCTGCGCCCACTAACTCAGCGCCGGAATCCTTAACCAGCTTTGCCAGTCCCTCTAATGCTTTTCCATTAGCCAGAAAATCATCGATCAGAAGGACCTTATCGCCCTTACCCAGAAATTCTTTGGAAACAATGATATCGTACACACGACCATGGGTGAAAGACTCTACCTGGCTGGTATATACATCGCCTGCGATATTCTTTGTTTTATTTTTCTTGGCAAATAATACCGGAACATCAAAATACTGGGCTACCACACAGGCAATCCCAATACCGGATGCCTCAATGGTCAGAATCTTGTTTACCTCTACATCTGCAAATCTTCTCTTAAACTCTTTTCCGATCTCTTCAAACAATTTGATATCCATCTGATGATTTAAAAAGCTGTCTACCTTTAATACATTACCGCCTTTGATCTTACCATCCTTGCGAATCCGGTCTTTTAAGAGCTGCATAGCGACTCCTCCTGCATATGAATTTTCTGTAACTGTCCATATAGTTACCAATTTTCTTCTGATTTTATTGGGTAACTGGCCTTCTGTCAATATCTAACCGCGATTTCCTTTTACTTCTATTCAGCTACTGCATTGTCAGAAACAAATTTCAGGACCAGATTGGTCAGAAGGCTTTCATTTACCACATTTTCCCCAGCGGACTCTTTCATCTTGTCTACGCTCTCGAAGCCGTACTCTTCTGCCATACTCTCCAGTTCTTCATCCGTTACTTTGATGCCTTCCTTATCTGCAATGGCATTGATCACCAGCTGCTGTTTTGCGTTTTCTTCTGCCTGTGTTCTTACCTGGGCTTTGAAGGTATCCAGGTCCATGCCATAATAGCCAACCAAAGTCTCCAGTTCCATTCCGGAATTGGTTGCCATGGTTTCATAATAGGTCATTGCCTCATCATAGGCAGCCTGGATCGATTCCTCGGAGGCAACCACCTGGCTGTTATTCATGATCGTCTGGAACACAGAGCTCTGCTTCTGATACTCAGCGTTGTCTGCAGCCTGTTTCTCCAGATCATTTCTGGTAGCTTCCCGGTACTCTTCCAGGGTTTTATAGTCCGTGTTAGCCATAACGAGATCATCATTTAACTCGCTTGGAGTTTTAACTGCGTTAACAGTCACTTCAAATACCACTGCCTGACCAGCCAGATCCTCGCTTGGATAGCCTTCCGGGAATGTCAGGTCCAGATCCAGCTTCTGTCCCTTTACCGCACCGATCAGACCGTCTTCGAAGCCATCGATAAATGTGTTGGAACCCAGTTTTAAGTCGTATCCGGAAGCGGTACCGCCATCAAAGGCTACGCCGTCCTTCTTTCCTACATAATCAATATTCACAGTATCGCCCTCTGCTGCCGGACGGTCAACCTCTACAAGGTTGGAATCTGCCAGTTTCTGGACCTCGTTGTCTACCTGCTCATCGGTTATCTCTACAGAAGCCGGTGTATAGGCAACTCCTTTATACTCACCTAACGTCACACTGTCTTCTGCTGCTCCCTCAGAAGTCCCTGCCTCCTGAGTTTCTGCCCCCTGCGTTGTTGCAGCTGCCGGATCAGTAGTTCCCGTTGTATCTTTCTTAGAGCAGCCAGTTGCTACCATTGCAGCCATCAGGCCGCAAATACCTAATTTCACAAATTTTCTCATGTTTTTATCCTTATCTTTCTAATTTTTATAAAATGCCTTGAATGCCCGATAGGTATTCAGCACATCCAGCTTGGAAGCCAGCTCAAATGGCGCATGCATGGACAGGATCGGCACTCCTAGATCTACCACATCAATATTCATGGAAGCCACAAATTTCGCGATTGTTCCGCCGCCGCCTACATCAACAGCGCCCAGCTCGCCAATCTGCCAGTAAACGCCCTCTTTTTCCATGATGCCGATGACCTTTGCCATCAGTTCCGCACTGGCATCGTTGGAGCCGGATTTGCCTCTTGCTCCGGTATATTTGGTCAGCACGCAGCCTTTATTTACATAACTTGAGTTTAATGGATCATATACAGAAGCAAATGTCGGATCGTAAGCTGCATTAACATCAGAGGATAAGCAGATCGTGTTGCGGAACACTTCTTTTGGATTCACGCCCTCTAATTCAGCCAGATAAGTGATATAATCACCTACATAATTGGAATTCAGTCCGGTGTTGCCCTCAGAGCCGATCTCCTCTTTATCCGTTAAAATAGTCATAGTGGTATATGTTGGATTCTTCGTATCAATCTCTGCCATCAGCGCCGTATAAGCACAGATTCTGTCATCCTGTCCATAAGCGCCGACCATGCTGCGGTCAAAGCCTACATCGCTTGCCTTGTGTGCCGGAACAAATTCCACCTCAGCGCGGAGGAAATCCTTCTCTGTGATCCCAAACTGCTCATTCATCAGCTTCAGAGCCATCAGCTTCACCGGTTCTTTCACCTCATCGTCGGTATATGGAATGGAACCGATCACGATGTTCAGCTCCTCACCCTTGATTCCATCCTTTAATTTCCGTTCATTCTGCTCCGCAGACAGATGAGGAAGTAAATCTGTGATGCAGAATACCGGATCACCAGGCTTCTCACCCAGATTCAATTCTACCATTTCACCATTTTTCTTAACGATCACACCGTGCATAGCTAACGGAATGGTCGCCCACTGGTATTTGCGGATACCGCCATAATAATGGGTCTTAAACAGCGCCATATCATCCTTTTCGTAAACCGGGCTTGGTTTTAAATCCAGTCTTGGGGAATCAATGTGAGCGCCGTTCATACGAATGCCTTCTTTTACGGATTTCTCACCAAAGGTAGTCGCGATGATCGCTTTGTTACGGTTTACATAATATACCTTATCTCCCGGCTGATAGCTGCCCTGGGTGTCAAACTCTGCGTAGCCTGCTGCTTTTAACAACTCTACTGCCTTTTTGACACATTCTCTCTCTGTTTTTCCTTCATCCAGAAATGCCTTATAGCCTTCGCAAAAAGCTGCAGCCTCTTCTACCTGCTCTGGAGCATCTTTCGCGATATGTGGAAATTTCCATGTTAATTCTTCCTGAAGTTCTTTGCCTGTCATATCGATTTTTCCTCTCTTTCTAATGCGTAAACTAGAAACCTAATTCTTCATTCGTTAATACCAATGTAAATGGCCCTTCATTCCCCAGTTCCACCTGCATATCCGCACCGAAGCTGCCATGTTCGACCTTCGGCACATATTTACGGCTTTCTTCCACAAAATGCTCGTAAAGTGCATTGGCATGCTCCGGTTTCCCGGCCTTTACAAAGCTTGGGCGGTTGCCCTTCTTACAGTCTGCATACAGGGTAAACTGGCTGACTACCAGAAGTTCTCCTCCCACATCTGCCAGTGAAAGGTTGGTCTTGCCATGTTCGTCCTGGAAAATCCTCAATTTGCAGATCTTTTCCACCATGCGGTCCGCTGTTTCCACCGTATCCGCGTCTTCTACGCCCAGAAGCAGTAAAAAGCCGTGTCCGATCTTACCGACCACCTGCTCTTCTACCGTCACCTGTGCGTGGGTTACTCTCTGAAGTACTACTTTCATGTTCTTTTTCCTCATTCTTACAGCTGTTGATTCCGTTTTCTGCATGACACCGTCCGGAAGCCATAGCCGCCTTCTCTCCCAGGCCCGTTCAGGATCTCAGGATCAATCGTAACTGTGCAGATCTACTGGACAGTCAATACTAATCTCAGATATTCCAGAAGATTGGCTTTCGCTTCTTCTCCATACAGAATTTCTCTTGCCAGAACCGGCCTGTCTGTTATCATATCATCAACTCCCAGTTGTTTCAACCGTTCCATCTCTACTTTTCCATTTACCGTCCATGCATGGACCGCTTTTCCGGCTTCATGGGCTGACTCGATCATTCTTTCTGTTACAAAACTGGATCGGATGCTGATCAGGTCGATAAACTCATCAGAATAAAAATTGCCATAAGCAGCGGAAATGATATAGCCGGTACGGATTTCCGGATTTACAGCCTTCACTCTTTTTAAATAGAAACGGTTCGTGGAAGTAATGACACACTGCTCCTGCATCTCATGTTTTTCGACCAGTTCGATGACCTTCTCCGGAAGTCCGCTGGAATTTCCCAGATTCTTGATCTCAATATTTAAATCGATCTTTCCTTTTGCATATTCCATAACCTCTTCCAGTGTAGGAATCTGCTCTCCCTGATATTCACTGGAAAACCAGCTTCCCACATCCAGTTTTTTGATCTGTTCCAGCGTCAGGTCTGACACCTTTTTATTGACCCCGGCTACCCGTTTTAAGCTGGTATCATGACAAAGGACGATGACCCCATCCGCCGTCTCCTGCACATCGATCTCCGCCCGGTCTGCCATCTCCTCTACCGCTTTTTCCAACGCCGCCATGGTATTTTCCGGCGCACCTGAGGAGCTGCCCCGGTGGGCGGTGATCCTCGTCTGGACCGCTACAGATTTACTGATAAAATTGCCATTATAAGCGGCATCAAACAAAAAGAAGCCGGACATCGCCAGAAATAATCCTAACAGTGCCAATCCGGTTTTCTTGGAAAATCGTACATTTCTTCCTGCTGTGGCAAATTCCCAGCCCTCCATACGGCCCTTTCTCCGGCTGATCACCTGATAATATTCCCTGGTCACAAAGGCCCAGCACACCATCGAAGCAAAAATAGAAGCCAGGATCACCAGAAACCATTCTGCACGGTATGTAGTCTCCATCAGAAAGGCCAGTCCCAGATCCTCCTTCACAAAAAGAACGGTCACCACTGCCATCAAAAAAACACTTAAGTAATAAACCGCCAGAAAAAGGATGATCAGACACATCTCAAGCAGGGCCGCCATACCGATGACCTGTGCCCAGCGCCCCTTTAACAGTTCCATGCTCTCAAACCGGCTGTCCCAATAAGATTTCTGACCGATCATGCAGCCATGGAATACAAAAAAGGCCGGAAACAACAGTGCCAGGAACAAAAGAAAGACCAGCAGCGACACAGAAACTGCAAGCGGCTGATCCAACAGTTCTTTGATAACAAAATTGACCGGTTTGATACGGCTGAAGATCCGGTACAAATAGAACAAATTCACAGTAAAGGTGCTGATCATTCCCATGCCAAACAGACGGTAATTCTTATGACGCAGCTCATCACAGACTTTCTCAAAGGCCCCACTAAAAATCTCCCACAGCGTCGGATAGCAGAAGTAAGCGGCCCCGGAAAACGCCGTGACCAGGCCGCCTATCTCGATCATATTCAGAAACAGCGCAAGAACGGCCATGACCAGTATAAAAAGCATCGTCCACGGATGGAGAAAAAACTTCCATGCATTAGCCAGTGTCAGATAACTGTATCCGGCTCTGTCCAGACAGAACTTTAAGCCTCTGGTTCCCACCTGTACCAATAACGTTCCTGCAATAAACCGGAAAAAGAATTCAAATAGAAGCAGACTTCTTAAATTGCCGCGGATCATCTGATAGATCTCTTTGATCTGCTTTTTCATAAGTGCTCCATCTCTTTTTCTTCCTGCTTTCCATCATCTCTGCGGTTCCACTCCAGGATCGCCTGATTTAAGGAAAACATCTTGGCGTCTAACATATCCACCACATCAGCGCAGGCCTTTAATTCCCGCTGCAGATAGTCCGGAGCCTCAAAATCTGATTTGTAATAGATCTTATGCTCCAGACTGGCCCAGAAATCCATGGCCACCGTCCGGATCTGGATCTCCACCTTGGTCTCCACCGGCCCATCCGTCAGATAAACCGGGATCGTCACTACCATATGATAGCTTTTGTAACCATTCGGTTTTGGATTCTTGATGTAATCTTTGATGTAAAGGACCGTCACATCTCTCTGTCTGGAGATCATGTCGGCAATCTGATAAATATCTGACGTAAAAGAACAGATGATACGGATACCCGCGATATCACTGATCTTTTCCGTCATATTGACCACATTGACCTCTGCACCCATGCGTTTCAGCTTCTTAACGATGCTTTCTGGCGTTTTTAAACGGGATTTGACATGTTCGATGGGATTATAGTTGTAGATCTGGATAAACTCATTATTCAGGATCTCGATCTTTACATTGATTTCTTTTAACGCTGAACTATATAAAAACATCAGCGACTTCCACTGATCGATCTGATCATAGTTTTTGGGGATATTTTCCATTCACTATCCCTCCTCGTGTCACATTAGAATTTCAAATTTTTTAACAGATCTCCAAGACCTGTAGCAGCCTCTCCGGTGCTCTCATAATGGAAATCAACCGGCTCTTCCTGCTCATCTGCCTCTAAGGCTTTCATACTTAAGCTGATCTTACCATCTGCTACGGATAAGATCTTTACTTTTACCTTCTGTCCTTCCTTCAGGACAACGCCAGGATGTTTGATCCTCTGGTTGCTGATCTGGGAAATGTGGAGCAGTCCGGTTACACCATCAGTCAGTTCTACGAATGCACCGTAGTCTTTCAGGCTCTCAACGGTACCCTCTACTACCTGGCCAGCTTTGAACGCGCCCATCTTCTCTTTCACTTCTGCATCTCTGCGCTCTTTTAATAACTCTTTCGCAGACAGAACCAGCTTCTTATTCTCCGGATCTGCAGTGATGATATACGCCTCGATGTGTCTGCCAACCCAGTCCTCTAATTTCTCCACATACTCTAAGGACAGCTGGGACGCCGGAATAAATGCACGTAACTCATCTAAATAAGCCACTGCCCCGCCCTTCACGATCTCTTTGATCTTTACGTTCACAACCGCATGATCTGCCTGAAGCTGCTTTACTTCCTGCCATTTTTCAGCATCCGGAGTCTCGTCTGCCACATATGCCTGGCTGCGTTTCTCATCATACTCTTTATAGGATGCCTCTAACTCTGCGGCAAAATCTTCCATGGTCTCCTGGACTTTTTCATTCTTCATCTCTTCACTCATAATACAGCCTCCTGATACATTTTTTTAATAGGAAATGAGATTCCCATCACTGCAATCTAGTTTACCACATTTTCACCAATTCACCTACTGTTTTTCCAAAAAAAAATGTGATATAGTTTAAGCAAATACGAATTTTATGAGGTTGATTATCATGATAAACGATATTATGGATCTGCACACACATACCATTGTCAGCGGACATGCTTACAATACCTTATATGAAATGGCACGGGCTGCCGCTGATCACGGCATGAAGGTCTTCGGTTCCACAGATCATGCACCGGGAGGTATCCAGGGTACCTGCAATGAAATCTACTTTAAGAATTTTAAAGTCATCCCAAAGCATTTATTTGGGCTGCGGCTGTTGATGGGCTGCGAGGTGGATATCATTGACTACCAGGGCTCTGTGGATTTAAAGGAAAGCACCTTAAGCCTGCTTGATTATGCCATTGCCAGCATTCACCCGCAGTGCTACACCTGCGGCACCATAGCACAGAACACTGCCGCTTACCTGGGTGTGCTGAAAAATCCACACGTAAAGATCATCGGGCACCCGGATGACGGACGTTTTCCATATGATCCTGACACTCTGGCTGCTGCCGCGAAAGAACATCACGTTTTACTGGAGTTAAATAACTCTTCCTTACATCCCACAGATGGACGGCCTCATGCGATTGAAAACTGCCGTGATCTGTTAGAGCGCTGCATGCACTACAAAACACCGATCATCCTGGACAGTGATGCCCATATTGCCGAGGACGCAGGCAATCACCGCCGGGCACACAAGCTGTTACAGGAACTGAATTTCCCAGAGGAACTGGTAGTAAACACTTCCATTGAAAAACTGGCTGCTTATATTCCTGCTGTTCTGAAGCAGGATGAAGAAGAATAAACGGAGGCCCCTATGATCAATTTTCTGAATCTGGAATATTTTCTTGTGGCTGCAGAGGAACTAAACTTTACAAAAGCTGCCAAACGACTCTACATTTCCCAGCAGTCCCTGAGCAACCATATTTCCAACCTGGAAAAAGAGTTTGATATTGCTTTATTTCACCGCACCACCCCGCTGACCTTAACTTATGCAGGACAGGTTCTGGAAAAGCGGGCCAGAGAGATCCTGGAACTGCGGGAAGAGACCTACCATGAGATCGCTGATATCAAGGATTTCTCCAAAGGCAAGCTGATCATCGGTATGTCACACACCCGTGGGCGCAAGATCCTTCCAGAAATTCTTCCATTATATAAGGAACAGTTCCCCAACATTGATCTGCAGCTGATCGAAGGCAATTCCAGTGAGCTGGATGCCGGACTGCTCCACGGCGAGATCGACCTGATCATCGGTATGCTTCCATTTAAGGTAGAAAACATCGAGACAGTCCCCCTGTGTGATGAGGAAATTCTTCTGGCAGTCCCTAATAAAGTGCTGGAGCACGCTTATCCGGGGCAAGTGGAAAAGATAAAAGAACAATTGCTCACCAATGCCGATCTTCGTCTTTTGCAGAACTGTCCATTTCTCCTAATCAATCCCGGCAACCGGGTCCGCACTCTGGCAGATGAGATGTTCGAGGAGGCACAGATCACGCCCAACATCATCCTGGAAACTGAAAACATCGAGACGGTCCTGGCGCTGGCTGCCAAAGGCATGGGAATTACATTCTACCCAAAGATGTTCATCTCCAGACACGAGGTATTCCAGAATAATCTGGAAAACAAAACCGGGTTAAACTTCTATTCCCTGAATTACCCGAAAGCACATGGCGTTCTGGGAATCGGCTACCACAAAGGACATTATATGTCCCAGGCAACCAAAGAATTCATACGGATTGCCAAAGAAACCTTATAATTTGTATCATTTTTCGACCTATCTATTGACTTCATTCGAGCTTCTGTTATAATAAAGATAGTAACTGTTATCATTTTTATTAAGAGGAGTTCGAATGAAAGCGATCAAACATAGCAAACAACGGGATTCGATCAAGACCTGTCTGATGGGACGCCGTGATCATCCGACCGCAGATGCTGTCTATATGAGTATCCGGGAGGAATTTCCCAACATCAGTCTTGGAACCGTCTACCGCAACTTAAATCTTTTAGTAGATCTGGGCGAGATCCAGAAGCTGACCTGCGGCAATGGACCGGACCGGTTCGACGCAGATACCAGCCCACACTACCATTTTGTATGCAGACATTGCGGCGCCGTGTCTGATCTGGAAATGGATACCTTCCCCGGACTCAATGAATCCGCCCAGGAACACTGCGACGGCCGGATCGATACCCACACCACTTATTTCTACGGTTTATGCAAGAAGTGCTTGACAAATACATTTTGTTAGTGTATATTGATATCAGTAACAATTACTATTATTAATTCAAGGGTCAATAAAACAACACATCATATTAAAAAAGAAAAGGAGATCATCATTATGAAGAAATGGGTTTGTACAGTATGCGGATATGTTTATGAGGGAGAGAATGCACCAGAGTTTTGTCCAATTTGTAAAGCTCCAGCTTCCAAGTTCATCGAGCAGACAGAAGAGAGAACATGGGCTGCTGAGCATGTAGTTGGCGTTGCACAGGGCTCCCGTGAAGATATCATGGCTGATTTAAGAGCAAACTTCGAGGGCGAGTGCTCTGAGGTTGGTATGTATCTGGCTATGGCAAGAGTTGCTCACAGAGAGGGCTATCCAGAGGTTGGTCTGTATTATGAGAAAGCAGCTTACGAAGAGGCTGAGCACGCAGCAAAATTTGCTGAGTTATTAGGCGAAGTCGTTACCAACTCCACCAAGAAGAACCTGGAGTTAAGAGTTGAGGCTGAGAATGGCGCTACTGCTGGTAAGTTTGATCTGGCTAAGAGAGCAAAAGAGCTGAACTTAGACGCAATCCATGATACCGTTCATGAGATGGCAAAAGACGAGGCTCGTCATGGCAGAGCATTCGAGGGTCTGTTAAAGAGATACTTTGGTTAATCTTCTGAATACAGCTGATGCGGTTCACGATAACAAGTGAACCGCATTTTTTGTTTCCTGTTGATTTTTCTTGCACAGAAAAGTCTGATGTGCTATGTTAAAGCTATTAAATATACCAACGCAAAACTGCGCCGGACAAGAAAGGAATTTTATCATGGAATTTTTCAAGAATCGCACATTTGCATTAAAGGGTATTATCGTTCATACACCAGATTTTGATCATATGGAATATCACGAGAATGAATATGTCATCTGTAAGGATGGAAGATCTGTAGGTATTTTTCATGAATTACCAGAGGAATACCAGGAAATTCCTGTATTGGATTTTTCTGACAAATTTATCATTCCCGGCATGTGTGATATGCATGTCCATGCACCTCAGTATGGTTTCCGTGGTCTCGGAATGCTTTTGGACTGCAATTCCGAATGGGAAACCTGGTTTGACCGCTATTCATTTCCAGAGGAAAGCCGGTATGCAGATCTGGAATATGCAGACAAAGCTTATGGCCGCTTTGTTGACGATCTGTTGAAAACAACTACCACTACCAGAGCCTCTATTTTTGCCACCATTCACCGCCCTGCAACCGAGCTTCTGATGCGTAAGCTGGCAGATGCAGGCTTCAGCGCTTACGTGGGCAAATTAAATATGGACCGTAACTCCCGCTTTGGTCTCCAGGAAACGACGGAAGAGACCCTGAAAGAGACCGAACGCTGGCTGAAAGAAACTGAAACCGGATATGGACAGGTAAAGCCGATCCTGACTCCACGTTATACCCCAACCTGTACCGATGCATGTATGGAAGGTTTACAGGTGCTTTCCGAAAAATATCAGGTACCGGTCCAGTCACACCTTTCAGAGGGTCTGGATGAGATCGAATGGGTCAAGCAGTTAAAACCCGGTCTCTCCTGCTACGGTGAAGCTTATGACATGTACGACTTATTAGGAAGCAGACAGCCAGCTGTCATGGCCCATGTGGTGCATCCCAATGAAGCGGAATATGAACTGATCAAGCACCGCAATGTCCTGGTCGCACATTGTCCCCAGTCCAACACCAATGCTGCCAATGGCGTTGCTCCGATCCTTCAGATGGTGCATGACGGTATCCGTGTCGGTCTGGGCACTGACATGGCTGGCGGCTATAACTTAAATCTGTTACGGACCATAACTGATGCCATCCAGGCCAGCAAGCTGCGCTGGTGCTTTACAGAGCGGAATGGCGATCCTTTTGCCAAAAAGAACTTCCTGACCGTTGCCAATGCCTTTTATCTCGCTACCAAAGGCGGTGGATCATTCTTCGGAAAGGTCGGCAGCTTTGAGCCGGATTATGAATTTGATGCTGTGGTCCTGGACGATGCAGCTCTGGCTGATTTTGTGGAACGTCCGGTACAGGATCGTTTCCAGCGTATTTTATGGCTGCATACTGCAGATACTGTAACCGCTAAATTTATCCAGGGAACCTGTGTTTATCAGGCTTAATTTTCTTCGTTTAGGAGGCGTGAAACCGCATGTCCTTTATCAGTGTTTTTGATGTACTTGGCCCTAACATGATCGGGCCTTCCAGTTCCCACACAGCAGGCGCTGCGCGGATCGGATTTCTGGCCCAGAAAATGATCGGGGGCTCTGTAGTGAAAGTGGATTTTACTCTCTACGGTTCTTTTGCCAGGACGTATCACGGTCATGGTACGGACCGGGCGCTGCTTGGCGGAATCATGGGATTTGATACCGATGATATGCGGATCCGGGATTCCTTTGATCTGGCTTCAGAACAGGGAATCGCTTACTCTTTTACACCTAATGAGCTTGAAACCGATGTCCATCCGAACACCGTGGATATTTCCATGGTCAATGCCTCCGGTCAGACGATGACTGTCCGGGGCGAGTCTTTAGGCGGCGGCAAGGTACGGATCGTGCGGATCAATCAGGTAAAGGTGGATTTCACCGGTGAATACAGCGCAGTGATCGTGATCCATCTGGACCGCCCGGGCGTGGTGGCCCATATTACCAAGTGTCTAAGTGACCGGGGTGTGAATATCGCCTTTATGCGGTTGTTCCGGGAATCAAAAGGGCATACAGCTTACACCATCGTGGAATCGGATGGACGGCTTCCAGAGGGAATCGCCGAAAGTCTGCGGGCCAATGATCACGTGCAACATGTGATGGTGGTGCAGATATAGGAGGCAAACTATGGATTTCAAAAATGCAAAGGAACTTTTGGAGCTTAGCCAGAATGAAAAACTGACGATTTCAGAAGTCATGAGACAGCGGGAGCTTTCTGAAACAGAAAATTCTCCGGAAGAATTGTATACAAAAATGGAACGGGTGCTGGAGATCATGAAGGATTCCTCTTCTACTCCCATCCACCATCCGGTCGCATCCATGGGCGGTCTGATCGGAGGCGAAGCCAAACGCCTTTCTCTTCATGAAGCCGCAGGAATGCAGCTGTGCGGTAAGGTACTCCACAAAGCAATGACCAGAGCCATGGCGGTGCTGGAGACCAACGCCTCCATGGGACTGATCGTAGCAGCCCCGACTGCGGGCTCTGCCGGGATCGTACCTGGACTGCTCCTTGCCCTTCAGGATGTATATGGATATTCCGATGAAGCGATGATCCAGGTGCTCTATAATGCCGGTGCGATCGGCTATCTGGCCATGCGCAATGCCACCGTTGCCGGAGCTGTGGGCGGCTGTCAGGCCGAGGTTGGGATTGCTTCCGCTATGGCCTCCTCTGCCGCTGTAGAGCTTCTTGGCGGAACTCCAGAGCAATGCTTAAACGCTGCCTCCACCGTTCTGATGAACATGCTTGGGCTGGTCTGTGATCCGGTAGGCGGCCTGGTAGAATATCCCTGTCAGAACCGTAACGCAGCCGGAGTTGCAAGCGCCCTGATCGCAGCTGAGATGTCTCTGTCCGGTATCCCACAGCTGATCCCATTTGATGAAATGCTGGATACCATGTATGCCGTGGGAAGAAGGCTCCCTGCAGAGCTGCGCGAGACTGCACTGGGCGGATGTGCTGCAGCCCCATCAGCCTGCGCAAGATGCCAGCACCACTAGGCCGCTCTTTGAACTCCACTAAATACAAAAGACTCTTTCCAGAATATATTTATGGATATTCTCCATAATTTCACGGAAAGAGTCTTTTCTCGTCTCACATCAACTTATCTTAGTTCTCCGGAATTGCATCCAGCGCATTGCTGATATCTGCGATCAGATCTTCTTTATCCTCCAGGCCAAGGCTGATACGAACTAATTCTGCCGGTACGCCTGCCTCTTTTAACTGCTCATCGTTCATCTGGCGATGAGTAGAAGTTGCCGGATTTAAGCAGCAGGTTCTGGCATCCGCCACGTGGGTCTCAATGGCACCCAGTTTCAGGTTCTGCATGAAGATGGAAGCAGCCTCTCTTCCACCCTTTAATCCGAAGGAAACCACGCCGCAGCCGCCGTTTGGCATATATTTCTGGGCTCTCTCGTAGTACGGGCTGGATGGAAGTCCCGAATAATTCACGTAAGCAACCTTTGGATGGCTCTCTAAGAATTCAGCGACTGCCTGTCCATTTTCTACATGCTTCGGCATTCTCACATGCAGAGATTCCAGTCCCAGATTCAGGATAAACGCATGCTGCGGTGACTGGATACAGCCCAGATCTCTCATCAGCTGAGAGGTACATTTCGTGATAAATGCGCCCTCTTTTCCAAATTTCTCCGCATAAGTGATTCCATGATAGCTCTCATCCGGTGTACACAGGCCCGGATACTTGTCCGCGTGTGCCATCCAGTCAAATCTTCCACTGTCCACGATAGCTCCGCCTACTGCCGCACCGTGTCCATCCATATATTTGGTGGTGGAATGAGTCACAATATCAGCCCCCCACTCAAATGGTCTGCAATTAACCGGCGTCGGGAATGTATTATCCACGATCAGCGGAACTCCATGAGCGTGGGCTACCCTGGCAAACAGTTCAATGTCCAGAACCGTTAATGCCGGGTTGGCAATAGTCTCGCCAAACATCAGTTTGGTATTCGGCTGAAATGCCGCATTTAACTCTTCCTCAGTAGCATCTGGCGATACAAAGGTAGCGGTAATTCCCATCTTCGCCAAAGTCACTGCGATCAGGTTAAAGGTACCTCCATAAATAGAAGAAGATGCTACAATGTGATCGCCGCACTCGCAGATATTAAACATGGCAAAGAAATTGGCTGCCTGGCCGCTGGAAGTCAGCATCGCTGCCGTACCACCTTCCATCGCCGCGATCTTAGCTGCTACATGGTCGTTGGTCGGGTTCTGCAGTCTGGTGTAGAAATATCCTTCTGCCTCTAAGTCAAATAATTTGCCCATGTCCTCGCTGGTGCTGTACTTAAAGGTCGTGGACTGGATGATCGGGACCTGTCTTGGTTCTCCGTTGCCCGGTGTATAGCCAGCCTGCACACATTTTGTTCCCATTCTGTAATTGTTCATGTAAAGTCCTCCGTTATCTGTTCAATATACGTTGAAAAATATGATTTTCCTCCGTGCCAGGACATCTGTGTTTTTCCAAAAAACGCGAAAAAAGACGTACCGTATTCCTCTATGGTAACACGATACGCCTTTTCATTCAATTATTTTTTCTTACTATAAATTGATGTTCACATAAAATAATTCAAAAAAATTCTTCTTATATTCTTTAATAGCGATCACCATGCCTTTTAGTATCTAATATCTCTCCGCCAACTTCTTTTAAACTTTTTTCTAACGTCCATATATAAGAAACATTTGAACACATTCTTACATTTTCTCCATGATCTTCTCTAAACAAATCATCTTTTGATATGTAAAAGACTACACCATTCTCTGCAAATACGATCTGTTCAACATCTACTGCCAAAGTATTTTCTTCTATGAGATCTTCACTAACATGAATCAGACTTAATTCGCTTAAATTTTCATATCTTTCTACCCTTCCATGGCTATACAGAGTTTCATATGGTATCTCCAACTTATCTGATATACCGCCATCTTTCAGACTATAAATATCCATTCCATCTATATATCCCTGGTTAAAATAGGTATCAATCACTCTTAAATTACCCTCTTCATCAACCATAGATAACCGATGCATGAAACTTCTCTCATCAGTATTTGCATATAAAAATACATTTTCCTCCTCCAAAGACGAATCTACAATTACTTCACTTTTACCGTCGCAGCCAGTAGCTAATACTTTTTCTTCTACAATCTCTCCATCCATCACATTCCAAATTGCATAATTGTATCGATAATGATCGTTGTTTTCTGTAAAGCGATTTTCATATTCAATTAAGAGTGCACCGTTTTCAAAAATATGTCTTATCCATACACGTTCTTTATCTTCTAAATCAATATCGGAAGATACTCTGAGAAATGTATTTTTTACATATACGTATAGTTGTCCATCTTTTGTATAACCGAAATCTTCAAAAATATACTCTCTTTTAACATCAGTATCGATTAAATTTTCTGAAGTACCATCATACTGATATAGTACAAACTTATCATCCGCTGTTTTTCTCAAAAATAAAATATTTATTTTTTTATCATCAGATTCGTCCTCATACGTTTTCACACCATCTACATATCTGTTGATTTCTCCGTTTTTTCTTATCCCAAAGTATGCTATTCCATTATCTTCGCGTGTTAAATAACATAAAATTTGCGTTTCACATTTTCCATTCATAACTTCGTAAACATTCTGCTCAATTTCCTTCTTTTCGCCCGTTTTTATATTATAAGACCATAAATTCAAACGATCTGCTGCATGTTCATCGGCACTCACCTTTTCAACCAGATATACATCTTCATCATTTATGTAGTACTTAACAACATCCCCATCTAAAATCTGCCTTGGTTCTTCACCCGGATAGCTGTAATATAAGGACCATACTTCATTCTCATATTTTTGAAATAATACACCTCTTCCAGCAAGTCGAAGATATGTTCTTACTACATTTTCTTCTACTAACTCTCCAGGATTTTCCTGATCTTTCATTAATGTATTAATGTCAACCCTATATAAGTTTCCATACAAGCCTTCCGTTGGCACATTGTAATACAAATATCCATTTTCAGAATCCATCGTTACATCTGAATCCAGAAAAAAATTATTATTATAAAAGCTTGCAATCAAATATTCCTCTTGTGCATCTTCATAATCTTTCCGATATATTAATTGTTCTTCATTCTTAAAATATACAATCGATAATGGCGAGATAGGTGATGGCGGGGTGGGGGATGGTAATAGTGGCGATGGTATTGTCTCTTTACTACATCCGACCATTCCCATAACGAATGCCGCCAAAAGAATCCACAAAACCAATCTCTTATTCATATACTATTCTCCTTTTTATAGATGCGGAACTAAATATTTTCCAGGATCAAAAAAGATCGCATGTCCTTCTGTCATTTTTCCTGGCTGATAATCCCACTGGCTTACATCTAAACCAACAAAGTATAGATCCATTGTCCGCGGTAAATATTCTTCACACAAAACAACTACACCTCCATCTCCCTTTATATTGAAATAGTAATAATAGCCATCACTCCAACTTGAATCAATATACAGACTATCTATATTACGATCTCCATTTAAAACAAACCGAGCTGATTTTTTCAATGCTGGAGAAGAATATTTTATAATCTCCTCCGGATCAGGCAGTTCTGATTCGAAATCAACCAGTTGCCATATATTTAATCCATCATATTCAAAAGTTAAATTTACATCTGCGTCTACAAACGTCTCAAAACCATCAAGAATCTCTTCCGCCGGAAATCCCTCTTCTATGTCTCCTTGAAATGCTTTACAATTTGTTATTTTCATTTTTACATTGCATACGTTGTTATCAAAGTGACTTTCAATTATATGATCTGCTGGCGAAAAAGATTGTATATTGGATACCATATCTATAACAGCTTCTTCCGGTGGAGCTTGAAGTGCCTCTGATTTTCTTGTATTGATTTCCTCATACATATCCCTCATTTCCCAGTAATTATTATCGTATTTATTATACGTTACGATAATAACACTAGAATCTTTATAATATTCGTCTTCAAAGGCAACTTCGCACCACGCAGAATACGAATCATCATCGGTTTTACTTTTTTGTATTTTCAAAGATGTAATATTGACATCCCGTTCCTGCCTTGCATTTCCAAATAATCCATAAATATCGGCATACAAATAAGCATTCAAATCTAAATAATCTTTATAGTTATTTGTAATATCTTCTTTGATCATCTGCTCTGTTGGCGTAGCATTTTGTTTTTCTCCACATCCGTCAACCCATGCGATCATCATAACAACTGATGCTACTACTACTAATCGTTTGCTCATCATATACCTCCCTTGAGTTATTGCAATCACTTTGAATTTCACATACCCTTTTCAACCTATGACATATCTGCTTTTCAGCCAAATTTGATGGTTTGTTAACATAGACAAGTAAAATTCCAAGAGATCGTCCTCTTAAAAAAATGATATCACTTTCTATATAGAAAGTAAATTACTTATTTATTGTATCTTATGCTTTCTTTTAAATTAGCATTTTACTTTTTGTTTTGACAACTAAAGTTTCAATTTATGTTCCCATACAATTAAACACATAGAATCATTGAAGGATTGTATTCAGAAAGGCAAAAAAAATGGATATTATAAACAGAATAAATGAACTATGTGAAGAACGTAACATCAGTAAATATCGTCTTTCGCAGCTTACGGGTATTTCACAGTCTGCATTTTCAAAAATGTCTCGTCAACAGTCTTCTCTGACTATTGAAAATATCAAACGAATTTGTGATGCCCTTGGCATTTCTTTAGCTCAGTTTTTTTCAGATGCTCAAAACTATCCTGACTTAACAGATGCTCAAAAAGAACTGCTTCATTCCTGGAACTTACTTTCTTCTGCCAAACGTGAACTCATTTTGAACTTAACAAAGACTCTTAAAGATTTGGAATAATCATTTTTAACTAAAGTTTATATTTAACAGCAAAAAAGAAATCGAAATCAATTAATTTCTTGACTTCGATTTCTTTTTTGCTTTACTGTTGCTCTTCCTTAATAGAATCAAACTCCTTCAAAATCTCTTCCGATGGAGCCTTGGTCGCCAGGGAAACCACCACGATGGCGATACAGCCCAGGATAAATGCCGGAAGCAGCTCGTAGATGCCCCAGACGCCGCCCATTGGCTTCACCAGGTATTTCCATACAAACACCATCACACCGCCGGTCAGCATACCTGCCAGAGCACCCTGGAAATTAGTGCGTCTCCAGAATAAGGAAAATAATACCACAGGTCCGAAGGCAGCTCCAAAGCCTGCCCAGGCGAAGGACACGATGTAAAATACGGAGCTGTCCGGATTCCATGCCAGAACCACAGCTACCAGGGAGATCCCCACAACGGTCAGACGGGCTGCCAGCATAGACTGTTTCGGGCTCATCTTAATCTTTAAGAAATCCTGCAATAAATTCTGGGAAACACTGGACGCCGCCGTTAATAACTGGGAATCTGCCGTTGACATGGTACATGCCAGAATACCTGCCAGTACTACGCCTGCCACCAGCGCCAGAAGGAAATTCTTCTCTGCTAACAGCCCGGCCAGACGGATGATGATAGTCTCAGACTCAGAGCTGGTCTCAAACATCGGAAGAGCTCCAGCTACCGATGCGCCATAACCGATGATACCGATCAGGATTGCCACGAACATGGAGATCACAACCCAGACAGTCGCGATCCTTCTGGAAAGCACCAGCTTTTTCTCCTCTCCGATAGCCATAAAACGCAGAAGAATATGAGGCATTCCAAAGTATCCAAGTCCCCATGCCACAGTGGAAAAGATCGTCAGCAGACTGTATGGAGAAGAGGTGTTGTCTGCCATATTATGGGCCTGTATCATGCTTAAATAACCTGCCAGGGACTTTGCGTTATCCATAACCGCATCCCAGCCGCCAGCTTTGCTGATTCCAAAAAATACAATGATCACCAGCGCAATGCTCATGACAACACTCTGAATCAGATCCGTGGTAGATACAGCCATGAATCCGCCCATAACTGTGTAAATAATAATGATCGCCGCGCCAAACAGCATGGCCATATGATAATTTACACCAAATAAACTGTTAAATAAGGTTCCTACTGCTTTGAATCCAGAAGCCGTATACGGAATAAAGAAAATCAGGATCGTGATCGCCGCAATGCACATCAGGATATTCTTCTTATCATGATACCGTTTGGAAAAGAAATCCGGGATCGTGATCGCATCACAGGCGATGGAATAGCGGCGGATCCGTTTCGCCACGATCAGCCAGTTTAAATAGGTTCCCACTGCCAGGCCGATGGCTGTCCAGCCAGCGTCAGAAATACCGGTCAGATAAGCCACTCCAGGAAGTCCCATCAGCAGCCAGCTGCTCATGTCCGATGCCTCTGCACTCATAGCCGTCACAAACGGTCCCAGCTGTCTTCCACCCAGATAAAAATGGTCCGTTGAATCTTCCTTGCCTTCCCCTTTACTAAAATAAAATCCCACATACACCATCATCACCAGATAGACGATGATCGCGATCAGAATTCCTATAGATGCCATACTCATGCCCTCCTGTTTCGTTCGAATGGGGCGATTATAGCACTGTTTTTTATAGAACGCAATACAGAACGGTGTGCAGACTGAATCCTGTACGATTTTAAAGAAAAATCCTTGTATTATTATGAAATACAAGGATTTTAGACTAGACGATTCTTAAAAATATTATTCAAACGTAAAACATTCTTTTTGTTTTTTTGACGAAACTTGGCTTTTCTCCGGCTTCTCGCAGCACCTTCTGTGTTCCCGACGCGGTCATTCAGCTGCAGATTTGTACACTCTATTTCGGAAGAAAACTGCTTAAAAAACCGGACATAATATCTGCGCTGTATTTCCGCAGGGAATATTCGCCACCGCACAGACACCAGTCATACATCAGCGCACGCTCTGCCAGGGCATATAGCTTCACCATCTCGCTGACGCTGCTTTTGCTGTCCAATTCCCCCTTCTCCTGCCCTCTGGCGATGATCCGGCGAAGGAGCTTATAATAGATGCGGTTATGATCCAGCAGATGTTTCTCGCCGCTGGTGGTCAGCTGGGTAGACAGCAGTCTTGCCAGCAGATCCAGGGAAATGCTGTTCTCGATCATGCCAAACAGCTCACTGTTTAAATACAGCAGCTGATCCATGGCGTTCATTTCCGGATCCAGGGTCTCCATCAGTTCTTCATATTTCTCATCAAAAAGACTGCTTAAAGTACTTAACAGGGCATCCTTTCCATCAAAATAGTGGTAAAAAGAGCCCTTGGAGGTCTGGGATACCTCGATGATCTCCTCCACCGTGGTATCCTCATATCCCTGCTCGTAAAACAGCTTCCAGGCGGCGCTTACGATCTTGGCCCTGGTCGCTCTGGAATTTTTCTTTGCCATAGCAATCACTCCACGATCGGATTGGTGATCCGTCCGATTCCTTCAATCTCACAGGTCACCACATCGCCGGTTTTTAAGAATTTTGGAGGCTCAAATCCCATACCGACTCCTGCAGGAGTTCCCATTGCGATGATCGTTCCGGCCTGAAGTGTCATACCCTGGGATAACTCGCTGATCACATGGTCAATGTCAAAGATCAGAAGCTCGGTGTTGCTGTTCTGGCGCAGCTCACCATTCACATAAGAGCGGATCGGCAGCTTCGGCGGGTACGCGATCTCATCCGCAGACACAATACATGGTCCCATTGGCAGAAATCCATCCAGACTTTTGCCGAAATACCACTGCTGATGACGGGTCTGTACATCTCTGGCACTGACATCATTGATCACGGTGTAACCGAAAATATAGTCCTTTGCGTCTTTCTCTGATACACAGTAAGCGTCCTTGCGGATGATCACAGCCAGCTCAGACTCATAATCCAGACGCTCCACCAGGTTTGCATGTCTCGGGATACCCTCTTTGTCACCAACCGCCTGATTGACACGTTTGGAGAAATAAATAGCATACGGACGTTCACCGCCAAATGCCTCTTTCTTATAACGGGCAGATTCCTCTGCATGGGCCATATAGTTGATACCCAGGCAGATCACATCCTGCTTCGGTCTTAAGATCGGAGCAAGGATCTTCACTTCCTCGATCCGGGCTGCGCCCGGGGTCTCATAAGGGTCTTTTTTACTCATGTGGTTTAAAAGCTGGATCTCGGAATCGCTCATCTCCGCGATGGCTTCCTGCATCTCCTGATACTCTATGCCAAAGCATTCCAACGGATAAACCCATTGTCCATCTGCGCTGAAAATGCCAAGCTTTGTCTTATTTTCCACTTCATATGTAACGATTTTCATGTCATACTCCTCCTTTGCGTTTTTTGTACTCCTGTGAACATTCCGAGCCTGATCCTGCGGATACATCTGCTTACAATTAACTCCTGTTATGTAACTGTTCAGTACCTTCATTTACTTTATTATACTGTTTACCCTACCGAATAGCAATCGCAAATCAAAACTGCCTCGGAGAGTTTCTTACGTTACTGTTCACACGTTGCGCAAACTTTCTTACAAATGCTTCAGCATTTTTCCCATCTGGATCAGAGCCGTCGGAGCAAAGGAAAGGCCCACTACCAGGCAAAACTGCTCCACTGACATATCTGCTGCCATGAATACCCGCTGGAGTCCCGGCACAAACAGTACTGCTGCCAGAAGGACAATGCCCGCTTCAAATGCCATGACCGTGTACAAATTACTGAAAATGCCGATTTTGAAAAGACTCCGGTGACTGCGGCAGGTAAATCCATGGAATAAGCGGGCCAATGTTAAGGTAGAAAATGCCATAGTCGCCGCTACAGCACTGGAACCAGTCACATTTCCCGCCATACATTCCGGCCATCCATATAATCCAGCTAAATATGCCGTCATGGTACAGGCCGCAATGAGAAATCCCTGGATCGTGATCTCTTTTAGGAAGGCTCCTGTCAAAATCCCCCGTTTCGTATCTCTCGGCGGTCTCTTCAAAAGCCCTTCCTCAGGCGGTTCCATGCCAATCGCCAGGGCCGGAAGAGAATCGGTCACCAGATTCATAAAAAGCAGATGAACCGGTGCAAATGGCGTTGGCAGATTTCTTAGAGTTGTATACAGTACACACAAGATACCCGCCATATTGCCGGACATCAAAAACTGAATGGCATTTAAGATATTCCGGTAAACATTTCTGCCATTGGCAACCGCCTTTATGATGGTGGCGAAATTATCATCCGCCAGGATCATGGCAGAGGCTTCCTTGGAAACCTCCGTTCCGCCTTTACCCATGGCAATACCAATATCCGCCTGTTTCAAAGCCGGGGCATCATTGACGCCATCTCCGGTCATGGCAGTGATCCTTCCTTTTCTCTGCCATGCTTTGACGATCCGCAGCTTATGCTCCGGGGATACTCTGGCATAGACACTGACCCGCTCTAATTTCTGGTCCAGCTCTTCTTCTCCCATCTGGTCCAGCTGAGCCCCGGAAAGAGCCAGATCCCCAGGTGTACGGATCCCCGCCTGTTCTCCAATGGCCATGGCTGTCTCGATGTGGTCTCCCGTGATCATGACCGGAAAAATCCCCGCCTCCCTGGTCTCTTTTACGGCTTCCTTCGTTTCTGGGCGGAGAGGATCTGTCATGGCTGCCATACCAAGGAAAATCAGATCCTTTTCCACCTTTTTCCGTTCCAGCTGCTCCCAGCCGGTGGGAAGCCGCCGGTAAGCTGCCATGATCACCCGCCGCCCCCTTAAACCAGCTTCAGAAACCAGTTCCCGGATCTGTTTTCGTTCTGTTTCTGTTAAAACTGCTGTGAGCTCTGTCTGAGCCGTTTCTGAGCCGGTGCGCCGCTCCACTCCGCACCACCACTTTGTACATCTGCCCAGCACCACTTCCGGCGCCCCCTTCATATATAAGAAGATTTCCTGGTTTTTCCGATATATCACACTCATGGACTTTCCGACAGAATCAAACGGAAATTCTTTTAACCGGCTGGTTTCCTGCTTCTGTTTTTCCTCTGTAAAGCCAAGGGAAACATACGCCTCTGCCAACGCCACCTCCATCGCATCACCGCAGACCGCAGGCTTCTGATCCAGTGGTTTCCTGCTGTCCAGAACCGCCACATTTCCAGCCAGCATACACCCGCGCAGCAGCTGTTTCGCTGTTTCCCGCTGCCGCCGTCCCCGGTGGGCAGTCAGATGTGCCTCTTTCACCCATTGGAACTTGCCATTTTCCACCAGTCCCAGTTCTTCCACATGCATTCGGTTCTGGGTCAATGTCCCGGTTTTGTCCGTACAGATCACAGACACACAGCCCAGACTTTCCACCGCCTTTAAATCCTTGATAATGGCATGTTCCCGGGCCATTTTCTGGGTGCCCATGGCCTGGACGATGGTAACGATGGAGCCAAGAGCCTCGGGGATCGCCGCCACCGCCAGCGCTACGGCAAACATCAGGGCATCTAATACAGCCATGCCACGGTAAATGCTTAAAAAAAAGACCGCCAGACAGACAACCAGAATTGCTGCTGCCAGGCGGCTTCCAAATTGATCCAGGCTGATCTGGAGAGGTGTTTTTTTCTCTCCTGCGTCATTCATCATGTCCGCAATATGGCCGATCTCTGTCTCCATGCCTGTTGCGGTCACCACCGCCATCCCACGGCCTCCCGTTACCAGAGAACCACTGTAGATCATGCAGCTGCGCTCCGCCAACGGCATTTCCCGGACGCAAGGCTCCTGACGTTTAAAAACAGCCCCTGATTCTCCTGTCAACGAACTTTCATTGACCTGCAGGGAAGCACATTCCACGATTCTTGCATCTGCCGCAGCCAGATCTCCCGCCTCCAGCAAAAGGATATCCCCCGGCACTGCCTCCCAGGCTTCGATCTGCTGTCGGCGTCCTTCCCGGATCACTGCCGCATGGGGCGCTGACAGCCGTTTCAGGCTCTCCAGGGACTTTCTGGCCTTGACCTGCTGCGCCGTTCCCAGGGCAGCGTTCATGGTCACAACCAGAAAGATCACCAGGGTACTTTCTCCATTGTCTGTAAGAAAAGAGATTACTGCAGCAGCCAGAAGGATCATCACCAGAAGATCCTGATATTGTTTAAAAAAGATTTTCCAGGGCGGATCTTTCCGGCTTTCTGTCACCCGGTTCTCTCCAAACTGCCTCCTACGCCGGATCACCTCTTTCCGGTTCAGACCGGCAGATGAGGTGCCAAACTCTCTTAACACCTCATCCGCAGAACACCGATACCATTCCTTCATGCCAGACGCTCCATGCTTTTTCCCTTTATATCTATGCCTGCTAAAAGAAAATCATGCATTTTTCGTCCAGACTAAAATCCAATTTACAGATTCATCTTATTACTCGGCTTTCTCCATTCCAATATAACCTTCAACCAGAAGCAGCGTCTGCTTTAATCCCTCCACATGGGTTCTCTCTGTTCCATGGGACGCATGCACGCCCTGTCCGATCAGTGCGCCGCGGATGTTATTGCCTCCCTTTAACGCTGCCCCGACATCCGATCCATAATGTGGGAATACATCTACTACATACCCCAGCTTCCGCTCTTTCGCAATCTGGATCAGCTTATTCGTCATGTCATAATCATACGGTACACCGCCGTCCTTCGCGCAGATGCTGACTTCAAATTCATTTCCTGCCAGGTCGTCACCAACACAGCCCATGTCCACTGCCAGCAGCTCTTCCACATCCTCCGGAACCCAGCTTGCGCCAAAACCCACTTCCTCGAAATTGCTGATCAGCAGCTTCACTGTCATTTCCGGTACAAATTTCTGCTCTGCCATGTCCTTTAACACGCCCATCAGTACCGCTACAGATGCCTTGTCATCCAGATGACGGGATTTGATAAAGCCACTTTCTGTATACACAAACATTGGATCAAAGCTGATAAAATCACCAGTCCCAATCTCCAGTTCTGCCACGTCCTCAGCGTTATGGACCACCTCATCCAGACGCACCTCCATATGCTTCTCCTTGCGTTCCAGGGTTCTGGCATCATCCTGCACATGAACAGACGGGGATGTGGTCAGAATCGTTCCCGTATAAGTTTTTCCGGTCCTGGTGTGCACCTTACAGTACATACCCTCGATACTTTCCATGGTAAATCCGCCAACAGAAATTAATTTTAACTTTCCTTCGGAAGTAACCGAACGCACCATTGCTCCTAAGGTATCCACATGGGCAGAAATTCCCAGGCAATGCCCTGTTTTACCGGGAACCGTGATGATCAGTCCGCCTTTCCTGCTGTACTCTGCCCCATAGCCGAAGCCCTTTGCCTCTTCCTCTACCACTTTCATGACTTCCTTCGTATATCCGCTCGGACTTGGGATATTGACGATTTTCTCCAAAAATGAAACTACATAATTCATATCCATTGCATCTTCCTCCTGTTAATTTAATTGATACCTGGGGCAAACGGTTTTTTGCCCCCAACATCGTTGAATTGAAAATAAAGGAAATCGGAAGCCTGTACTCGTCTGCCATCTGCCGTATCTCCTCCGGCAGTGACTGGATATACCGGAACATCTTGATCCTGATCCCCGCAGCGTATATGCCATGCATACCACATCCTTATATCCTGACACTATTGTACATCCAATCATATAGCTGATATGTATGTCTGGTCAATGTCTTTTCTTTCTTTTCTTTTTAAAATGATACCATCAACAAACCATAACATCATTGGTGGACTGGGAAGTGCCGTGGCCGAGGTCCTGAGCGAGAACTGTCCGGTCCCGCTGGAACGGATCGGCGTTCACGATACCTTTGGCGAGGTTGGTGATGTTGGTTACTTAAAGAAACGATTCCAGATGACGCCAGATGATATACTACGAGCCGCTTTAAGAGCCATTAACCGAAAAAATCAATAAATTTTTCTTGACCGGCTCCACTGCCGGGAATAAAATGAATCCAAATTTTTGAATGAGGAGGATTTTCATTATGCAGGAACTTATGCTCCGTCCTACGATTTACCGTTTTCAGACCTGTCAGGAATTCGTTGATCAGTATCATATCGGCGGCGGTACCATCATCGATATCGCTAAAATCCTAGCTTTAGACTCCATTCTCCCAATCGAAGATTTATACGATGGAAAACTTCCGATCAAACGGACCAAAAAGCTGGTATTAGTTCCTACAACCTGCGGTACCGGAAGTGAAGTGACCAACATCGCCATCCTGGCACTGACCAGACGTCATACTAAGAAGGGACTTGCCAATGACTGTATGTATGCAGACAGCGCCGTTCTGGTTCCAGAGCTGTTAAAGGGACTGCCTTTCAAATTCTTTGCCACCAGCTCCATTGACGCCCTGATCCACGCCATGGAGTCCAGCCTTTCTCCGAAGGGCAACGCTACGCTACGCCTCTTTGGCTACAAAGCCATTTCCATGATCTTAAATGGCTACAAAGAGATCGCTGCCAGAGGCCCGGAAGCCCGCATGGACTATTTAGAGGACTTCCTTCTTGCCAGCAACTACGCAGGTATTTCTTTTGGAAATGCAGGCTGCGCGGCTGTTCATGCTTTAAGCTATCCGTTAGGCGCTACCTACCATGTTCCACACGGTGAGGCAAACTACGCGATGCTGACAGGTGTTATGAACAAATACATGGAGTTAAAATCTGACGGCAAGATTGCGGATTTAAACCAGCATATCGCAGGAATCTTAGGCTGCGATACCAGAGAAGTGTATGAAAAGCTGGAAGAACTGTTAAATGTCCTGCTTCCAAAGAAAGCGCTCCATGAGTATGGCGTCAGGGAAGAGGAATTAGAAACCTTTACCGACTCTGTTATGACCGAGCAGGGCCGTCTGATGGCCAATAACTTTGTTCCGTTATCCAGGGAACAGGTGCTTGAGATTTACCGGAAATTATATTAGAATAGGGCTAGCGACAAATTCATTTTCTTAAGGAGGGTTTTTTGTCATGAGATTTTTTATTGATACAGCAAATGTAGATGAGATCAGACAGGCGAACGATATGGGCATTATCTGTGGTGTCACTACCAACCCATCTCTGATCGCAAAGGAAGGCCGTGATTTCAAAGAAGTCATCAAAGAGATCACTTCTATCGTTGACGGACCGATCAGCGGTGAAGTAAAGGCTACTACCACCCAGGCTGAAGACATGGTAAAGGAAGGCCGGGAGATCGCAGCCATCCATCCAAACATGGTTGTAAAGATCCCGATGACTCCTGAGGGCTTAAAGGCAGTAAAGACCTTAACTGCTGAGGGCATCAAAACCAACGTAACGCTGGTATTTTCTGCCGGACAGGCATTGCTTGCAGCACGGGCCGGCGCGACTTATGTATCCCCATTCCTGGGTCGTCTGGATGATATCTCCATGCCAGGTATCGACCTGATCAACGACATCACGGAGATCTATCAGATGCATGACATCCAGACCCAGATCATCGCAGCCAGCGTCCGTAACCCGATCCATGTCATAGACTGTGCAAAGGCAGGCGCTGACATCGCAACCGTTCCATTTAAGGTTCTGATGCAGATGACCAAACATCCATTAACCGACGCCGGCATTGAGAAATTTAAAGAAGATTATAGAAAAGTATTTGGAGATTAATCATACATGGAAAAAATTACCAGCTTTACCATTGATCACTTAAAGCTTCTTCCCGGTCTTTATGTATCCAGAAAGGATCATGCGGGAGATTCGGTGATCACCACCTTCGACATCCGCATGACACGGCCTAATTATGAGCCGGTGATGAATACAGCTGAAATACATACCATTGAGCACTTAGGCGCTACCTATCTGCGTAACCATCCGACTATGAAGGATCATGTCCTTTACTTTGGCCCGATGGGATGCCGGACAGGATTCTATCTGCTTCTGGCTGGAGATTACGAGTCCAAGGACATCATCCCGCTGGTGAAAGGCATGTTTACCTTTATCCGGGATTTTGAAGGAGAAGTTCCTGGCGCTGCAGCGAAGGACTGCGGCAACTACCTTGATATGAACCTGAACATGGCAAAATATCTGGCGAAGAAGTATGTGGATGAAGTGCTGGATCATATCAGTGAAGAACGGTTGGTATATCCGGAATAAAATGCATGACAAGAGTCCATTCTGACCAGAAATCAAACTGTGAATTCATCATAGTCTAAAAATCCCCGGTAAGAACCAGTCACATTTCTGGCTCCCACCGGGGATTCTTATCTTACTTTATTCCATTTTCATGAAACACGCTCGATCAAGCAATTTCTGCAAATCAATTACTTCGCTAACAGTTCTTCGATCTCAGCCTTGATTTCGCTCTGCTCTTTACCGATTGCACCTTCAACAGTGATGGAGCCATCAGCAATACCCTTCTTAGCCTCTTCGATCATTGCTTTACCAGCATCGGATACGTACTGATCATACAGATCGTTCTCTACGATACCTACGGAATCCTCAGCAAGACCAAAGATCTCGTATTTACCATAAGGAAGAGTACCATCGTTTAAGAAGTCGCCGATTACTTTGTAGATACCGTTACCCATCTTCTTTAATACAGAAGTTACGAAGGTCTTCTGGATCTCTGGCTGCTCTGTGTAGGTTGCGGACTGGTCAGCGTCAACACCGATGACATATTTGCCAACCTCGGAAGCTGCCTGATGAACACCGTTACCGGAACCACCTGCACATGCAAAGATTACATCTGCATTCATATCGTTGAACTGAGCTAAAGCCTGGGTTCTACCCTTGTCTGGGTTGCCCCAGTCACCAACATAGTTGTATACAACTGTAGTCTCTGGATCATAGTATTTTACACCCTGGATATAGCCGATGAAGAACTCCTCGATAACAGTAACCTCATCCATACCACCGATGAAACCAACTGTCTTATTACCGGATGTTCCCTCAAGTCCCTGGGAAGCAACGTCTGCTGCTGCGATACCTGCTAAGAAGCCAGCCTGGCTTGTGGAAAAGTCGATCGCATATACGTTATCATAGCCTTCCATCTTCTCATTTACCATCAGGAAAGAGATTTCTGGATACTCTTCTGCTACAGTTACCATGTTGTCGATGAAGTCGCCAGCGGTGATGATCATATCAGCGCCCTTGTCAGCAGCCTCATACATAGCAGTTAAGTTTGCCTGGTTATCAGCAGTTGTCTCAATCACATGTACATTTGCCTGATCTGCAAAATCAACAGCTGCTCTATCTGCGCCGTCTGCCATGCTGTCCCAGTAAGATAAATCGCCTCTTGCCCTGATCAGCAGATAGATCTCTTTTTTCTCGCCGTCTGCTGCTGCATCAGCTGCAGTTGTCTCTTCTGCCTTTGCTCCGGACTCTGCTGCTGCAGTAGTCTCTGCTGCTTTTGTCTCAGTAGATCCGCTGTTGCTGCTGCCACATCCGCTTAACATGGTTGCTGCTGTTGCTGCTGCCAGCATGGTTGCCATAACTTTTTTCATAATGTCCTCCTGATTTTATATCTTGGTTTTCTTGTATTTTGTAACCGCTGCATCCGCAGCGAAAGTTACCACATGCTTATTTCGTAATGTCATATCAGCCATTACTTATTTTTCGTTTTTCTCAGCCTCTACCTCTTCCTTGCACATCTGATACAGCTGCTGACGATAGGAATCATCGTAGCCTTCCCACTGTGGCATTACCTTGCTTGCCTCGTCTAAGAAGAAGAATACATCTCTTCCCATGGCTCTTCCCTTGATGGTATGCATATCAATCGCATAATCCGGGATTTCCGGAACCTGACCTTTCTCAGATTCTCTCATGATGATGTTCTTAATATGGTCTGTGGAACGCTCTTTTTTGCACTTGCATAAGTAGCGGATCGCATACAGGAAGAAAATAGAACGGTCGCCATCGCCATAAGCGAACTCTTTACGCAGATCGTTTAAATTCTTCACAATAACCGCTGCCATCGGATCGCCAAAGCCAATATCCTCGATCGGAATTACTAAAAGACGGTTCCACATCTTCTCCTCGTGGAATGTAGAGGTTACATACAGCTCATATGCCATACGCATTGCTGTAGCCTCGTCTCCTCTTCTAATGCATTTCTGCAGTGCAGAAATCACCAGATCTGCGTCCAGACCATGTTTGGTCTTTGTGTTTGACCATGGATCATAATACTCCTGTGCCATGTTTCCCCTTTCCGGCATTTGATGCCTTTAAAAATGAATTGTTATCGACAAAGCGCCTTAAGTCTTAACCCAGGTTTCTCTGCTTTCTGCTCTCGATCATCTTGCGGCAAGCCTGGATGATCATCAAAACAACTAAAATAAACACATATGGAAATGCACTGATCAGCTTCAGATCCAGTTTACTGTAAAGCTGTAAGTACACGGTGATCGTATCGGAAAATCCATACAGGAAGGAACTTGCGCATCCGATCAATGGATTACCCTGGGCGATGGCATCCATAGCCAGGGACATAAAGCCGCGTCCAGAAACCATTCCTGCAGTAAAGGAGTGCATCGCTCCCATAGAAAGATACATACCGCCAAACGCGCAGAACACGCCGCACAGCGCCAGCGCGATGAATTTGGTTAACAGAACGTTGATTCCTGCGGAACGTGCTGCTTCCTCATTCTCACCGACTGCACGGATATTCACGCCAAGTCTGGTGCCATACAGCATCAGGGCTGTCAGTGCCACGAAGATCCAGCTTAAATACGTTACAAAGTTCTGACCGGATAAGATCTGTCCCAGAACCGGAATATCCTTTAAAATCGGGATATTGATGTTCGGAAAGCTTGCGCTGACGATTGAAGTGGAGTTGTTCTTACTTCCACACACCATAGCCAGAATAAATACGGTGCCGCCAGTTGCCGCTAAGTTGATCGCAACACCACAGGCGTTCATCGGCGCATTCATCTTCAAAATGAAATAACCTAAAACAAAGGAAACTAAGATTCCCAGGAGTACGCCAAGAAGCGCGCCTAGGAACAGGCTTCCTGTAAACGCACTGGCAAGGACACCTGCCAGGGCACACATCAGCATCGTACCCTCAATACCCAGGTTGAACATGCCTGCCTTTGTCATAATATTGGCTGCCAGCGTTGCTAACAGAACCGGTGTAGTACTGGCAAGCACGGAAGACCAAAAATTTGGAGAAATCAGAAATTCCATACTGCTTATACCTCCTTCTCAGATGCTTCCTGCGCCTGAAGCAGTGCATTCTTCTGTTCTTTTCTCTTCTTGATCACAGCCAGGAACCGCTCTGCACCTACCAGCAGAATCACGATACACTGGAGGAACGCAACGATCTCATTATCCAGATCTGTCGCACGGGACATAATCTCTGCACCGATACGCAGATATGCGATAAAGAACGCTGTCACTGGAATGAAATACGGATTCTCATTGGCTAACATATGTACCATCAGACCATCCCAGACGTAGTTGACACTGGTCTGCCACTGGAAACGTTTGTACATACCGACCATCTCCACTGCACCACCCATACCAGCGATCAGACCACTGATAAAGGAAGCTGTCAAAATTACTTTTCCTGTCTTAATACCGGCATTTTTCGCAAATGCACTGTTAATACCGGTGACTCTTACCTTATAACCGAAGGAAGTCTTCTCCATCAGGAACACCACGAAAAATACCGTAGCGATCATGATCACAAATCCCCAGTTCATGCTGGTTCCCTTGATCAGATTGCCCAGTCTTGCGGTATCCAGGAAATAGGAGCTGCCCCACTGGCCGGTCTTTTCAAGCAGGTAAGCGCTGACGATGGAATAACCCACATAGTAAAAAATGGAGTTAAACATAATAGAAAGCACCGTCGCATTCACACGGGTATATTTTTCAAAAATAATCGGCAGCATGGAGATCAGTCCGCCAACGATCGCTGCTGCCAGAATCAGTGCACACTGATGTACAATGTTCGGTAACTGGATCTTCACCGCCATGGCCGTCGCCACAACAGCGCCCATATAGAAGGAGCCATCTGCTGCGATACTGAACACGCCGCTTCGTAAAATGATATTCAATGCCAGTCCGGAGAAAATCAGTGGAACCGCTCTCTCCAGCACATTAAAGAAGCTTCTCTTTGTCTCCAGCGGCCCAAGTACCAGCTTGCGGATCGCAAATACCGGCTGATCACTTACCATAAAAATGATGGCAAATACGATCAGCAACGCAATGGCAATGGCACTGATGATACGGATCACGCTGAAATATTTCATCACATAATCTGTTTTCTGTCCTGTCTTTTTCATTTGCCCATGCCCTCCTGTGTCTTAATTCCCAGCATATAGAGACCCAGTTCTTTCTCACTGACCTCTTTCTTCCGGTTGTCCAGCTCTGCCACAATATTGCCCTTGTGCATAACCAGGATCCGGTCGCTTAAGGAGAGCAGCTCATTCAAGTCCGCAGAAATCAGCAGGATTCCCTTTCCCGCCTCACGCATGCTTAAAATCTTGGAATGGATAAAGGAAATCGCTCCGATATCGACGCCTCGTGTTGGCTGATCCAGGATCAGCACATCACTTCCGCTGCTGAACTCTCTGGCTACAATGGCCTTCTGGATATTACCACCGGAAAGGCTCTTGATCTTCTGTTTTTCAGAAGGGGTTTTTACCTTATACTCTTTGATCAGCTGAATGCAGTGTTCCCGCATCTTCTTGGTATTAATCACTTTCAACTGATTGGCAAAGCTGTCAATATTGGAAACCACCAGATTCTCTGCCACGGACATGGTCTCCGCACAGCCATCATACATACGATCCTCCGGAATATAAGCCAGTCCGGTCTTACGGATCTCACCGATAGAATCATGGGTCACATCTTTTCCCTTCAAATAAACTTTTCCCTGACTGCACCGGATTCCGGCTGTGATAATAGAGATCAGTTCACTCTGACCGTTGCCATCGACTCCGGCAATTCCCAGGATCTCTTTATCCTTCAAGGTAAAAGACACACCATTTAACTTGCTGACCTCGAATTTATCCCGGTAATGAAGATTCTCTACCCGGAGCAGCTCCTTGTCCGGATGCAGCTCTTTCTTATCATAATCAAAGGAGATCACACGACCTACCATCAGTCGGGAAATATCTTCCTCCGTCACCTCATCGATCCGGTAAGTCCCTTCTGTATGGCCGCTCTTTAAGACGGTAATCCGGTCACTGATCTGTTTTACCTCTTTTAATTTATGGGAAATAAAGATAATGGTCATTCCCTTTTTCTTTAACCCGATCAGACGGTCAAACAGTTCCTCGGTCTCCTGTGGTGTTAAAACTGCAGTCGGCTCGTCCAGAATAATGATCTTCGCACCACGGTACAGGATCTTTAAGATCTCCAGCTTCTGTTTCATACCAACGCTCATGTCGCGGACACGGCGGGTCGCATCAATCTCAAAATTGTACTGTCTGGCAATCTCCTCTGTGATCTGAATATCAGATTTTTTATTTACCACAAATGGCAGGTGCTCCACGCCCAGCATCATATTCTCTGCACCGGTCAGGGAATCAACCAGCATAAAATGCTGATGCACCATACCAATGCCATGATCGATCGCATCCTTACTGGAGTTAAAATGCACTTCTTCCCCGCGCAGAAAAATCTGGCCGGAGGTGACACTCTCCATTCCATAAAGCATCTTCATCAGTGTACTTTTACCAGCTCCATTCTCGCCTACCAACGCATGAATCTCTCCTTCTTCCACGCTGAAGTTCACTTCATGGTTGGCCAGCACACCGCCCTCATAAATCTTTGTCAGATTTCGTACTTCCAAAATTGGTTTCATAAGCACTGTTCCCTCTCTAGTATCCGGTCATGATATTCTTTATCATGAAAACTCACGAATTAATATTATAAAACAAATTTATGCAAAATTCTACTATTATTCTATCGTGTTTTCTAATACATAAATCTATTTTTTCTTATTAATCCGTTTTTTTATTCAGTTCCTTATAATCCGGCCTTTTTCGCCCGTTCCAGGGCAGATAAGATCACCTTATCCATGTCATAATATTTGTACTCTGCCAGACGTCCGCCAAAGATCACCCGCTTCTCTTTCTCAGCCAGTTTTGCATACCGGCTGTAAAGATCCTGATTCTTCTCATCATTAACCGGATAGTACGGCTCCATGCCTTCTTCCCAGTCTGCCGGATACTCTCTGGTGATCACAGTCTTTGACTGTGTTCCGAATTCAAAATGCTTATGCTCGATCACTCTGGTGTATGGAGTTTCCCGGTCGGTGTAGTTGACCACCGCAACACCCTGATAGTTATCGGTGTCCAGCACCTGGGACTCAAAACGCAGACTGCGGTATTCCAGTTTTCCATACTGATAGCCATAATAGGAATCAATGGTTCCTGTATACACGATACAATCTCCTAATGCATCATATTTCTCCCTATTTTCCAGATAATCCACGCCGGTTTCCACATCACAGCCTTCAAATAGCTTATCGATGATCACATTATAACCGCCGATGGGGATTCCCTGGTATAGATCGTTAAAATAGTTATTGTCATAAGTATAACGGACCGGAAGCCGTTTGATGATAAAGGCCGGAAGCTCCTTACAGTCTCTTCCCCACTGCTTCTCGGTGTAGCCCTTCACCAGCTTCTGGTAAATGTCCACGCCCACCAGACTGATGGCCTGCTCCTCTAAGTTCTTAGGCTCGCCTGTGATACTGGAGCGCTGGCTGGCAATGATGTCTTTCGCTTCCTGCGGAGTCGAAATGCCCCACATCTTGCTGAAAGTATTCATATTAAATGGCATATTATACATCTCGCCCTTGTAGTTAGCCACCGGGCTGTTGGTGTAGCGGTTAAATTCTGCCAGACTGTTGACAAAATCCCATACCTCCCGGTTGCTGGTATGGAAAATGTGGGCGCCATATTTGTGGACATGGATACCTTCCACATCCTCACAGTAGATGTTGCCGCCTAAATGGTCTCTTTTTTCGATCACCAGGCATTTCTTACCCTGTTTATTCGCTAAATATGCCCAGACTCCGGCAAAAAGCCCACTTCCTACGATCACGTAATCATATTGTTTCATGGTGTCTGTCCTTTCGTTGTTGATACTTTGTTTTTATGTTTTTCCCGCCGTGTTCTTCTCACTTTTGGCTCTTCTTCCAGCTCCGGGTGCATCTTCCCCATGAGGACTACGATGGAACGTGGCTCCGCCTCATAGGTCATCTGCTCTTCTAACATTGGTTCATTTCCATTCTCCTGGAAATTCTCTGATTCCTTCCGCCCGGTATCCACCACCAGATGCCAGCGGCGTCCCTTCGACAGCTTAGGCAGGGCAAATGGATGCGGCTCCCAGTGCATATTGTAGATCAGAAGGAAATCCTCGTCCCTGGTTCCGTCTTTCCTGTGTCCGTACTCTCCGCAATACATGATGGAAAGCTGATGACAGGAATCAGAAAAATCCGGCTGCCATGCTTTCATCCCATGACAGGAGATGTCCGGCTGGCCACAGCCTAAACTGTCCATACCAAGAAGCGGTTTGACCTGATGAAAAACCGGATGCGCCTTACGGAAGGCAATGCTTGCTTTTACAAACCGGTAAAATTCCGCATTGCTCTTCTGCTGGTTCCAGTTCAGCCATGTGATCTCATTGTCCTGACAATAAGGATTGTTATTGCCGGACTGGGAATTGCCAAATTCATCACCAGCCAGAAGCATGGGCGTTCCCTGACTGAAAAACAGCATCAGCACCGCATTTTTCATCTGTTTTTTGCGAAGCTCCAGCACTTTCCTTTTCCTGGTCGGCCCTTCTGCGCCACAATTCCAGCTGTCATTTTCCTCCGGACCGTCTTTTCCACGCTCGCCATTGGCTTCATTGTGCTTTTCATTATAAGAAACCATATCTGCCAGCGTAAAACCATTGGTCCCAGCCATATAATTGATCACAGCGCTATTTTCCAGATTTAACTTTGCCCGGTAAGCCAGACGGTTTAAGCCTCCGTCATCGCCCTTTAATACCTGACGCATATCTCTTAAAAAGCCCTCATTGTACCAGCCCAGACGGCGGTGGCTTCCCTCGTCCACCCCATTCCAGTATTCTGCCCACAGCTTCAGGCGGCTTAAATACGGGTCCTGCCCGATCAGCTTTAAGGGCGCATCACCTACCAGGTGAATGCCGTCAATGTGATATTCTCTCGCCCAGTAACGGACAGCATCCAGCACCATGGACGGATCTTCTTTTCCGCTGACGTACAGCTCCAGAATTAACTCCATGTTATTCTTATGAAGCTCTCTGACCAAAGTTTTCAGTTCTGTATCCGGGTGCTTGCGTCTGCCGGAGCTGTAAGAAGTCTTGGGGGCAAATAAAAAGCTGTCACCGTATCCCCAGTAATTTAATTTAGGCGGCTGGTTATCCACAGGTAACTTCACCATCCGCACTTCCGTCTCTTCCCGCACCTCATTAAACTCTGTCACCGGCATCAGTTCCAGCGTAGTCACGCCCAGTTCCTTCATGTACGGGATCTTCTCCATCACCGCCCGGAATGTTCCTCGGTCACGGACATGAGAACTTGGATGCTTCGTGAAACCACGGACATGGGCCTTATAGATCACACAGTCCTCATATGGAATCTGGGGGCGCTTGTCCTCTCCCCATTCAAACACGGTCTGTCCGGCAACTGTCTCCAGCTTTCTTTTAAAACCTGTCTCCGCTCCCCAGATCTCCCGTCCACGGAACACTTTTCCATAAGGATCCGGAAGCCATCCCTGTTCCGTCTGAAAGCCATACACAAAACAGCCTTTGATCTGCCGGTCTGTCTCCAATGTCAGGTTCCACACATCCCCCTGCCGAAGCTCCGGAGCCATCTCAAATACAGCCGTCTCCCCCTGCTCCTCCGTCAACACCAGACTGCAGGCACTACCCGGCCATTTCACCGACACATGAATCCTCTTTCCATCAATCGTAAGCCCCATCGGGTAATTTCTGTCTGTTTCTGCCACCACTCTAAACTGCTTCAACCCTGCTCTCCCATATTTGCTTTATTTTTGATACCTATTTTCACACTTTTCTCCATCTACTGCTTTTCAATCTTCTCCGCCAGATCATTCAAATACATCCACCGCTCCATCTTGGCATCCAGCTCGCTTTCAGCCTGTGCCTTGCGATCCATCAGTTCTTTCAGTTTCACAAAATCGCTGGCAGCTTTCTCCATCTGGACTTCCAGACCTGCGATCTCTTCTTCCAGCTTCTCGATCTGGCTCTCGATCACATCCCAGTCCTTCTGCTCCTGGTAGGTGAAACGCAGCTTTTTGGGGCCGCCGTTCCAAGTCTTTTTGGATGATTTGGAGTCCTCCTCGGATTTTTCATCCTTTGATTTATCTGATTTGACGCCTGCCTTCGGATTCCCAGCTGCCATCGCCTCAGCCTCTACCTCTTTCCGCAGCACCGCCGCCTGATAATCAGTGAAACCGCCCTCATACTGGGTGATCTTGCCGTTGCCCTCGAAAGCAAAGATCCTCCGCACGATACGATCCAGGAAATACCGGTCATGGGATACAGTGATCACAATGCCCTGGAAGGAATCCAGGTAGTCCTCCAGAATCGTTAATGTGCGGATATCCAGGTCATTGGTAGGCTCGTCCAAAAGCAGTACATTTGGCGCATCCATCAGGATCCGCAGCAGGTACAGTCTCCGCTTCTCACCGCCAGATAAACGGTCAATGGTGGTGTACTGGACGCTGGATGGGAATAAGAAACGCTCCAGCATCATAGAGGCACTGACGCTTCCATCCTTGGTCTGCACATACTCTGCCACATTTTTGATGTAATCAATCACCTTCAGGCTCTCATCCATAGCTTCATTTTCCTGGGAGAAATAGCCCATTTTCACGGTCTGGCCGATCTCGATGGTTCCGCTGTCCGGCTGTACCCATCCAGCGATCATCTTCATCAGCGTGGACTTGCCGCTGCCATTGGGGCCGATGATTCCAACCCGGTCATTTTTTAGGAAAATATAGGTGAAATCTTTTATTAACGTCTTATCTCCATATGCCTTACACAGATGATCCAGCTCCACAGTCGTCCGCCCCAGTCTGCTGGAAATAGACTCCAGCTCCATACTCTGGTCAAGCTCCGGGCCTTTCTGGTCACGCAGAGCCTCGTATCGCTGAATATGGGCTTTCTGCTTGGTAGAACGGGCTCTGGCGCCACGCTTCATCCACTCTAACTCCACCCGTAAAATAGACTGGCGTTTCCGCTCCGATGCCTGAGCCATGTCCAGGCGCTCAGCACGCATCTCCAGATAACCCTCATAATTGGTCTGATAGCTGTAAAACTTGCCCTTATCAAGTTCTACGATCCGGTTTGCCACACTGTCCAGGAAATAACGGTCATGGGTGATCATCAGGATTGCGCCGCGGAATTTCTTCAGATGATCTTCCAGCCAGTCCGCCATATCACTGTCTAAATGGTTGGTTGGCTCATCCAGGATCAACAGATCCGTGTCCGCCATCAGCGTACTGACAAGCGCCACTCGTTTCCGCTGTCCGCCTGACAAGGTCTCTACCTTGGCGTCAAAATCATAGATGCCGACCCTGGTCAACATGGTCTTCGCCTGACTCTCCATATCCCAGATATGTGGGTGACCTTCATTGTCCCGGAGAATGCTTTCGATGATGGTGTCACCCTCCGTAAATTTCGGGTTCTGCGGCAGATAACGCATATCCAGGTTTCTTCCTCGCACCACGGTTCCCTTGTCCGGCTCCTCTAAACCAGCCACGATTCTTAA
>ERZ827452.445-NODE-445-length-57112-cov-5.144610_pt1 | contig 57112 bp, 45 predicted proteins | sample MGYA00519866_ERZ827452 | MGnify/ENA primary metagenome ERZ827452 (study PRJEB31778, sample SAMEA3449307) | human gut metagenome | biome: human gut; feature: human-associated habitat; material: faeces | place: United Kingdom | collected 2010/2012 ... | reverse complement strand
ACATTTTTATTTTTCATACCCATTCCTCCAATCATTTCAACAAATTACTATTTTTTGCTTTGTTTACACCATATATTATATCATGAAAAAAGCAAATCATTTTAACGGCTTTCTCAACAAATTATAATTTTCTATTTATCTAATTTTATTATATCGTTTACATCATTGGAGCAAATAATCTTAAAATAGCTTGCCATAGTCCTTTAAATAAACCATTTTTTGCTTCTTTTTCATCTACTTTATGTGATTCTTTAAAGGAATCCTCAAAATCTTTTTTGATATCTTTTATTACATTTGTATCCTTCATATAAATACCACATTCAAAATGTAAATATAAACTTCTATAATCTAAGTTTATTGTTCCTACAGTTGTTATTTCATCATCGGATAAAAATACTTTGCTATGTACAAAACCATTCGTATAAGTATAAATTTTTACTCCACCTTTAATTAATGTATAAAAATAAGAAGAGGTTAAATCATATACAATTTTTTTATCGGGTATTCCAGGAACAACAATTCTGACATCTACTCCTCTTCTTGCAGCTAAGATTAAACTATTTATCATATCTGTATCAATAATTAAATAAGGTGTATAAATATAAACATACTTTTTCGCTTGATTGATAATATTTAGATAAATATCTTCGCCGGTTATAACATCATCTAATGGACTTTCCCCATAAGGTACAACGAAACCATTTTCCTTATACTTTTCAGTAAAATTATATTTGTATTTATTATAATCATTATCTTCTTTTTTAAATGAATTCCACATTTCTAGAAACATAACAGTAAAATTCCAAACAGCTTCACCTTTTATCCTAATTCCATTATCTTTCCATACTCCTAATTTACTATTTATATTTATATATTCATCTGAAATATTAATTCCACCAGAAAAAGCAGTATGTCCATCAATTATCATCATTTTTCTATGATCTCTATTATTCATAATAATACCTGCAAATGGCGATAATTTATTAAATTGCATACATTTTATTCCATATTTTCCCAGTAACTTTGGATAATTACTAGATAGCATAGCAAAAGAACCCATATCATCATATAATACTCTTACATCTAGTCCTGAATTTGCTTTTTCTTTTAATATATCTAAAATTTCTTGCCACATAGTACCATTATTAATAATGAAATATTCTATAAAAATAAATTTTTTGGCTTTTTTTAGTTCTTCTAACATAACAGGATAAACGTCATCACCAAGAGAATAATAGTTTATCTCATTGTTTTTCGTTACAGGAAATCCTGCAAATTCACTTATATATTTTAATTGTCCTAAATTTTTAGTATCGATTTCTTTTTTTATAAATTCATCTTGTATTAAGTATTTTTGACCATTTTCTATATTTTCATTAATATTCTTTAAAACTTTACTTCTTTTCATATTATTACTAAGTATGATATATAGAAGTGTTCCAATTAATGGAAAAAGCATAATCAGTAATATCCATATTAAATCGCTACTTAATCTTTTACTATACTTGATAATCATTAAAACAATTATAATACTAAGTAAACCATAAACTACTTGAATAACACTTATAAATTCTCCAAATTTTAAATATATAAATAATGTTAATAGAATTTGTATTAATAAACCTATTGCTACAACAATTCCTCTTTTTACTGCCATCCACATATTTTTTTTCCTCATACTAATTCATTTTTATATGTAATACTTTTATCTTCTTTATAAATAAACATTAATTTTGAGTTCTTATCTGTTCTTCCTTTATCAAAGGATAACGAATAAGTACATTACTATCTAGATTTTCTTTGTGCATATCAACTGCTGTTATTTGATGATTATCATATGTTGTATAATAATAAATTCCCTTATTTACATTACAGCAAGATGTATAAATTGTTATTTCAAATTTATCATCACCTAAATCACAGCATCCTCTTTGTTGATCAACGCTACCTAAAATGTGAAAAAATTGACTAACACTTGATTTTTCATCTTCTTTAGAAAAAGAATTTAATTTAGTATACGCTACTCTTATGAATCTTGATTGCGATGATAAATCACCTGGTAGACCTATTGCTCCCATTCCTCTACTATATAAACTTAGATCTAATTCTTTACTAAATTTATTCTCTGGAGATTTAGGTGATAAATACATATAATTATTTAAGGCAAACATTTGCTTATCAAAAGATGGATTATTAGTTAATACCCCTACTGGATTATCATATATTTTTATTCCATCAATAACAGACTCTACAGTTATTGATTGTGTGCTATCGGAAATAATCCAATGTAAGCTAGCTAATGGTAATTTATCACTAAATGGAGTATTTAACACATTCATTTTTTCAATCAAATTTCTAGCTTCATTTACATTTGAACATTGGCTTAAAATCCATGGTATCAGTTCAAATTGAGCAACATTATCTTTTCCTTCCTGTTTTTCTTTATAATGAGCATTTCCAACAAAATTTAAACCTGCTATTGCTAACCCTTTTTCGTTTATTGCATCGTAATATAATGGATAATCTTCAGTAACAAATGCCATTCCAATTATCGCATAATGACTCTTAATGTCATCTACTTCTCTAAATTTAAATTCAAAGTTTCTTGGTGTTATTGTTACTTCATCTCCATATGAAAATTCATAATCCAATGTTCTTCCAAAATAAAAATCTTTCGTTTTATAAGTTGCTGCTGTACACATATTCTTTCCCTTCTTTCTAATACTATTTCTTATCTTTTATATAACTCTCTTTCAAATTACTAATTCTTGTTAGGATTATATAATAAAAGGTAGATAATTTCAACTGGTTATCTACCCTACTTATTGTAATTTGCTATTATTTATTTCTTTTAACAAGTATTACTCCAATTACCGTTATAACAACAACAATAAATGGAGCTACTTTAAAATATACCCACTCAAATGAATGCCATATAGTTCCAATAACTGCCCATTCTGGATTACTATAATCCCAATTTTGATATGGACTACCTAACAGTGCTAATAAGATAAATAATAAAATCAAACAAACATCAGCTATTATTAAAGTATTAACAAATATATTTCTTTTTTGCTTTTGTTTTTTAGATAGTTGTTCATTAATAACCTCTAGTTTCTCTGATATTACCTTTAAGTCTTTTTTTTCCTGTTCATCAATGTTCTCTCCAAGAATTGTACTAACTGGTGTATCAAATACTTCCGATATAGATATTAACATTTCTGCATCTGGAACAGATAATCCTTGTTCGCATTTTGATACTGTTTGTCTTACAACATTTAATTTAACGCTTAATTCTTCTTGAGAAAGTCCTTTATTTTTTCTTAATGTTTTTAAATTATCTTTTAACATTTATAATTTCTTCCTTTCATTAAATAAATTGTATGACAAATACCCTGTTGCTACAAGCAATGCATTTTAACATATCTATTAAACACTGTTACATCATAGCTTTCAACTAATTTATAAATTGTAATTTATGATTATTTATATACTCTAATAACTTGATATTCATAATGATCATTGGCATTTGATATGCCTACTGAAATACCTTTACCATTATTAGCAGTTTCTTTAGCAGAGGATTTTTCTTTGGCTTCTTTTAATAATTCATCAATTTCAGAATCAGTAATTTCTTCATTGTTGGCTTTAATCAAAAGTTTTGTATACTTTATAGCGGTTGTTTCATCATACTTGTCATTATCTATATAAATAGCACTCATATCAAGAATATCTTTTTCTTTATTTCCAGATGATTCAACTGGTTTTAGGTAGAATGCAACATCATCAGTTAGTGCAAACCAATATTTACCATTATCCACAACCATATAATCATCACTAGCAGGTGTATTTAATCCACCATCCATTATTTCAGTATTAAATTTAGCAAGAATAGTATTTACAGTTTCTTTCTCAACCCATCCATATTTTTTATAAGTTTCTTCCAAATCATTTTTAGCATCTTCTAATTCTTTTTTAGAGTAACTAACTGGATTGCTACATCCAGCAAGTCCTAAAGCCATAACTCCACAAAGTAAAATCGCAAACAATTTCTTTTTCATCTTTCTCTCCTCCTATATTACTCAAACATTATTGAGTCTACAATAAATTTACTAACTTCTCGCCATTCGTTCATTTGTTCTTTAGTACAATTAAAATTAACTAATCTTAATTTATCATTAACAGAAAATGTAATAATATGATTATAGATTTCTGTATCTGATCCTTGTGTTGTAAATTCCATTTCACCAATTTTATGATTGTTTCTTTCCCAAAAATTTAATTTTACATCTTTTGAATAATTTTTATAAGTCGATTCCATTGTTTTGACATATTCTTCTATCTGATTATTTTTCATAGTAACATCATTCATAACCAGTGCTACATTAATTGTTGTTTTGTCATTTGTATAAACAAGTGATGGAGCATTTCCATTTGGATATTTAACATTAACAATTTCATCACTCATTATTTTAAATTCGCTTGGAATCTTTATTTTAAATCCATCAAACATTTCATATTGTGTTTCAATGTTATTACCCTTATTAGTAGTAATAACTAATGTAGTTTCAATTTCACTTAAATTTTCAGTTTTTGTAATATTTGGTATTGTTATAATAGCCCAAACAATTAAAACTACTATGCTAATTATCAAGCATACATTTAAAATTTTTGTTTTGTCTTTGTATTCTGGTATTTTCTTTTCCTTTAAATAATATTGATATATTTTTTTTATATCTAAATCGTTCTTTATATCAAGCACTATAATAGGAAGTGCTACAATAATAATTAAAAGTGTATTAATGATTGTTATATTAAACGGAATCATATTATTTATTGTCAGTATAATATTCGGTATAACTATAATTGCTAATAACAATATAAGGATCATTTCATAAACATAGTAGTTCTTAAATGCCTTATATTCTACTTTGGCACCATCTTTTAACTAATTTCTAATTGGGAACAATAAGACTAATAAAATTATGGCTACTAAAATTATGATTACTTTCTTCTTCACTCTTTACACATCACTTCCAAATTGCAATTTACATTATTATTTATTTTTACTTTTTATTCATCCACTCAACTGTATCCTTTATTGTATCTTTCATATTTCTATTTTTAAATTTCAACTTTTCTTTAGCTTTTTCATTACTGAAATTAGCATTAGAAGATAGTGTATATAGTGAATACTTTGTAAAAAGTGGAGTTTGTTTCTTTAAATTATAATATACTTCAAAAAAAGGTGCTATTAATTTTGCAAGACCTATTGGTAATACCATTTTAATCTTTTTTCTTCCTTGCACATCACAAATTAAATCGCATAATTCTTTTATTGCAATATATCTATTAGATAAGATATAGCATTCACCATTAGTACCATTTTTACAAGCACTAATAACACCATCTGCTACATCTCTTACATCAACAAAATCATATCCCCCTTTTACACAAGCAAATAATTTGCCATTTGCAACTTCTTTTATTAATTGTGTTAAGTGGCTATTGCCAAAATCATTTGGACCTATAATACCAGATGGATGAATTATACAAGCATTCAAATTTTTCCCCTTTACTGCATCAATTACATACTTCGCAGCTTCTGCTTTTGTTTTTGCATATAATCCCTCAACATTATCAGGGTTAAAATTAGTTATTTCTGTTATTAATTCATTGTTAGGTGGCTCTGGGATTGCATGCACACTACTAATATAGATAAGTTTTGCTTTTGACTCTATTACCTTATCTACTATATTTTTAGTTCCATTAACATTAACATTATAAACAAGTGGATTGTATTTTGATTTTATATATACTACTGCAGCACAATGAATTACAAAAACTTCTTTTCCATCAGTATTTTCAAAAATTAATGATAAAGTTTCTTTTTTAGTTACATCACCATAGTAGATTTTACATTTTAATCCTTCAAGTGATTTAATAGAATCGCCTTTTAATACAAAAGCCCTAATTTCATTATCAGCATCTTGTTCTAACTTTCTTATAATGTTATTACCTAAAAAACCATTTGCTCCTGTTATTATATAGATTTTTTTCACAATATTTATCACCTGCCACTCCATTCTAAAAAATAAATCTAAGCTCTCTCTTATATAATTATACCACAATAAATTGTAATTTGTATGTTACTTAACAACTTTCTCTATCCTAGTATATTCATCCTCAGTTACCTGATAAATACCATTATAAGGTTGTTCAATATAATATTGATTGTCTTTTTTATAAATATAAGCTGATTTATAATTTCCAGAATCATTTTTAAATTTGACAAAATATAATATATCAGGGTTAACTGGAATATCATTTACACTTTCTATATGAGTTTTTTTATCTGCAAAAACCTCATAAATTTCTTCTATTGATTCTTCATCGTTGAACTCTTTTTCATTATCATATTGAGCTAAAGTATCTATTGTTATACTTGATATTTCTTTTAACTCAAATAAATTAATTACATATTCCTTATTTTTATTTAATTCTTCTTCAAATTCTTTTTCATATTTTTGTATTTCTTCATTAAAATCATTATACTCCATAAACCATGAACCTATTTTTATATCATCAAATCCAGCTATGGTATGAAAATCTATAACTTTATATCCCAATCCAAAAAATTCAACCGTTCCACCATCAAGTATAGTTCCTGCTGGATTTTTAATACAAAATATTGGTCTTTCATTATTTTTTACTCTATTGTAATCAACTATAAAAAATATTAAACCTAAAATAATTACAATTCCTAGTACACTACTTATAATCTTTAATCCTTTTTTCATAAATACCACCAATTTACCTTTCTTTTTAAAACTTAATGATAGCGATAACTTACTATTTTTGTTTTAATTGTTTTGTATGTATTTGCAAATAATTTTTATCTTCAATAATTACTTCTTTCTATTAAAAAATTGAATAATTTTATATTTTAATAAATTATCTGTTTTGTAATTACATTCTATAAATTCTTTACATTTATTTTTCATTCTCTTTCTTACTTCAACCTTAATTCTTGTTTTCTCATCTATAAAAGAATTTATTTCATCAAGAATTACATTAAAATCATATTTCTTTTTGTTCATTAATGTGAATTCGTTAATACCATTTTGAAACTCCATTGTTGTTGATATATAGTCTGGGAAATTTCTAACACAAAATGGTGATTTTCTAAACTTAAATTTTTCTATCCTGTCTTTTTCAAAGTATTTAATTTCATTATTTTCTTCATTGTCTTGTGGTGAAATAAAAATATTCTTTTTTTCTATAATTTTATCATTTATATTTAATTTATAGTCCATTTTTATTAGACTATAAGAAAAATACCACCAATCATTACAAATTCCATTATTAGAGAATTCAAAATTTATAACTAATTCATTATTATCTAACTTGCCAAATTCTATTTCTTGATATTTATCTTTTAATGGAAAAGCATTATACTCTTTTCGTGGCAAAATTCTCATTAAATCATCAGTTTTTTTTACAAGTCTGCAATTTCTTATTTCATTTTTTAATTCATTACTCTTTTTTAATAAATATATATATTTCTCCCTCCAATTAGTAAATTCGTTATTTTCATTAAAATTTTCTAGTATATTTACATCTATTTTTTTTCTTTTCAAATATTTCTTGAAATTTATGATATCCTCTTTATTTTGATAAATTAGTAAATTAACTATATCTTGATATTTTTGTATTATTCCTATTTTATAATTTTGACAATATTCTTTTATTTTGGGCTCATATTGTTCTTCAAATAGTTTCTCATTTTGTTGTAATTCTTTATTGTTTTTTTCATGTTTTTTTTCAAGTTTTGGTAATTTATCGTCATATTCCTTAAATTTATTTTCATCATAATATTTACTTTTTAATAATTCTTTTTTATTTCTTAATTCATATTCTATTTTTCTCGAATTCTTTCCAACTGTATATGTTTTAGGATAACAATGATAATAATTAAATTTTGTATATCCATAGCCAAAATATTTTATAAAATTTTCGCAATCTTCTAATTCATAATTTAATAATTTGTCACTTGCTATAAATCCTGCTGGATTATTAAGATTTTCAAAAAATTCTTTATTTGTCTCTACAACAGTATTTATTTGATTAAATCCCAAAAAAGCAGGTAAATATTTTTTAAAATATTTTTGTTCCATTTTATCTAATAACTCTTGTATATTATCACTATTCTCTTCAATTTTCTCTAATACTATCATATGGAAATCTTTTAGAGTGCAACTATGATCGACCATATATTGAAAAATTTTACAGGCCTTATAATGTCCATCATAAAAATTATCTAATAATAGTTCTTTATAATAATTAAATTCCAATCTATTTAATGCCATAATTTCTTGTAAATGTTCTTTATATCTATTTTGGAAATTTCGATTTTTGCCATAGCCACTTTGTCCAATGTATATTGGTATAACTTTATCATCATTGAAATTGTCAATATAAATCATATATATACCTATATTCTTATTGTCAGTATTATTGTTAATTTCTTCAATGTTTTTATCCTTTATTATTTTTTTTACTTTATTTTTTATTTCTTCAAACATAAATTTCTCCCATTTGTTTTTATTTTTTAAATTATAACATTAAAATAAAATAATTTACAACTTATTAACTTATTGATTTATTAATCTGATTATACAATTATCTTTATTAAACTTATCAAAAATATTGTTTATTTGGAATAATTTCTTTAGTCCATTTTTTAAAGTTATACTATTTTCAGATGAAATTCTATTACTTACAACAGCTAGGTTTATCATCAAACAAACATGATTGTATGTTTCACAATCTAGTATATCTCTTACAATATAATCAACTATTTCAAATTTAAAATATTTCTCTAATTTTCCTTTAAATTCTTCAAATTCTTTTTTTCTTATTTCTATTTTTTTTATTTTTTCTACAACTTCTGATACATCATTGATTGTATAATTTTTTAAAAATTTTTCCATATTAATTATAACTCCTTTTAATCTTATAATAACATATTCTCTCAATTTATTGAATTATTTTAGCAAATTTTCTCTCAATTTGTTGAGAGGTTTTGAGTTTGTAGTTTGCTAAAATTAAAAAATAGGAAAGAAGGTGGAATTTAATATGGATTTTTCTGATTTAGTCGCTTTAAAAATAAAGGAATTAATGCAAGAACAAAATATTACTATTTATAAATTAGAAAATCTTTCTGGTGTATATAGTTCTACTATTGCAATGTTTTTAACAAGAAAGACAAAAACAATAAGACTAGAAAATTTATTGTATATATGTGAAGGTTTAGGAACTAATTTATCTGAATTTTTCGCAGATGAAAGATTTAAAGATGCTGAAGCTAAAGAATGGACAAAAAAGAAAAGTAATTGATAATTAATTATATGGCTAGTATTAATTTATCAATTACTTTTTTATTATTATATCCCTATTTATTTAGGCTATTTATATCATTATCTTTATGATTTATTATTTCAATTCCTAGTTTATCCTTTAGGATTCTTTCTATTTTTTTATTTTTATCAAGAAGTTCTTTAATTATGTTATAACAAGCATTTAATTCAATACTATTCATTTTTAATTTTTCTTCTAGTTCTTGATTTTTATTTAAAATTTGATTATTTTCTATTTGTAATTCTGAATAATATTTTTTAACATTTTTAACTTTAGATAATTCTAGCAATAAATCATGATTTTGTTTTATTAAACTATTATTATATTTTAATATTGGATAAATCAATTTTTTATCTACATTATCTTTTGTAAAATCTTCATATTTATAAAAATCTTGAATATCTTTATAACTTATCATTTGTTCTTTTTGCTTGGTTAGATTTTCTTTTAATTGCTTTATATTATAAAAGTTGGTTAATTTCTTCATGTCATCAGTAGCTATATGCTCTCTATCTGTATTTTCTTTTCCTCTTTCTAAATCAAATCCTTTTTCAGTAATATATTTATAAAATTGATTTTGTAGTTTCTTATAACTATCTTTACCTTTCCAAAATTCACTTGCAGATATTTTTCTTATAGTATTTCCTTTTTTATCTTTTGCATTTACTACTGGCATATATACTAAATGCATGTGTGGAGTTTCTTCATCTAAATGTACAACAGCAGTTAATATATTTTCTTTTCCAATTCCATTGTATTCTGTCATAAATTTAAAACATTCTTTAAAATATCTTTTTGTTTCTTTTTTACCTATTCCATTAAAAAATGTATTGTCTGAAGTTAATATTACTTCACAGACATAAATACTATTTTTGTGTAGTTGTCCTTGAGATAAATTATTTTCTTTTATTAATCTATTGTATTCCTTTAAATAAGTGTTTTCTTTTGGTAGTTTTAAATGATAATTTTGACTTGTTTTTGTCAAGTCTATATTTTTATTAGAATATTTCTTTTTGAACCTTTCATTATGAGGAGCTAGCTGAATCATCTCATCTTTTGTGTATTTTTCATTCCTTATAATCGCATAACTCATACAAAATTTCCTCCTCTCAATATATTTATTTTATTAAAGGCTTTCTTGCATAGCTTTAAGAGAACAATGTTCGCAACCTTTTAATAAACAACATAAATGTTACTTATTAAAAATATACTTGCTCACATAAGTTCTCTAACACACTAGAGAACTTTGTACCAAAATTCTCCGTGTGCCAGGGCTTTGCCCTTGGAACCCATAAAAATAGATGAATTTTTAAATAAAATCCATCTATCTAATATAAATTATTTTAAAATATTTCTAATTATTTTTTCTTATTTTACCATGGTTGCCACCACAGAGTGCTGTAATACGCAATATACCAATCTTCTTGCACACTCCCCGCAACCAATTAGAAAACACTTAAGTTTTAAACTTAAGTGTTTTTTTCGAAGAAAAAGTAATTATATATAGAGAGTGTAAAGAAAGTTCAAGTAAATATGTGAAAGGCGTAATAACTGTGGAAATCTAATAAAAGCAGTGCATATAATGAAAAAATATATAAGCTTTAGTTAGATAACTAACAAAAAATAAAAATAGTTAAATTATTCACAATAAAAAACATAATTTTTACAAAAAATGCAAAAAAATACAAAAAAATATAAAAATCTACTTTATTTTTATAAATAATATATGTATAATATAAAAAGACAAAAGAAGAAGGGAAGAAGTTTGAAGATGAATATACAATATATTAACAAAGAACCAAGCAAAATGGAGATATTCGAAATAATGGATTCAATTCAAGCAGAAATAGATGAACAATATGAAATGAATATATTCGAAGAAAATGAGAATATGATTACATCTGTTTGTGCATACCATTTTGATAGAATTGTTGGTATGGGAAGAATAGTACAAGAAGGAAATACGCTTTATATACAGGATATAATAGTAAAACCAGAATATAAAGGGGAAGAAATTGAAAACAATATAATTGTTGCATTATTTAAACAGATAAACGAATTAAAAAGGTTTAGTTCAAGCATTCAAAGATGTTTGGAAGTTGAAGAAAAAGAAGAAAATTTTTTTAATAGGTTTAGTTTCTTAACAAAAGAAAAACAAGAATTAGGAGCATAATATATAAATTCACACGGTCTTTAATGATATTTGACACCATGTGAATTTTTTTCATAAAAGTAAAAGGGAGAAATTAAATGGACGAAGAAGTTTTAAAAAATGTAATGGAATTATTTACAAAAGTTTGTAAAAATGATGTAAATCCAATAAAGAGTTACAAGCAATATTTAGATGAGCTTACTAATGAAGACATAACTAATATTATAATCTTTTTTTCTACAATGATAAAAAATGAAAAAGATTTAGAAAAGATAAATAATATTTTAAATGAGAGTAAAGAAAATAAAGAATTAGAAATATTAAAGAATATAAAAAAAATAATAAATTTGGAAATGCAAGTGTTTTCAAAAAGTATACTGCAAGATATAGTTAATATTTTAAAAAATAATGGATATATAGAGTGTAAAATTGAAATGTTGCCATTTGAATTAAATACTTTAGTTGTTTTGAAATATTTTGGAACTATATTTGTAAATATAAAAGATGATATAATAAAAATACATATGCCAATAGAGATAATGAAGATTGTTAATGAAGAAATCAATCTAAAAGGTATAGATATGGTAAATAAAGAAAGAGAAGATGTAATAACTTTTATAGAAGGAATTTTAAATGCATATGGAATGATTTCTATAAAAGATGCTTATGTAATGTTTAAAAAATTATATAGATATATTATGTTCGAAAATTTTGAAAGATATATTTTCTTTACAGCAAATATAATGCATATGAACTTCAAAGCGGATGAAGAATTCTTATATAATATAAACTTGTTGGATGAGGAGATACCAGAGTTGGGAGAAATGCATTTGGATTTAGATTATTGTGAATATCAATTAAATGAAATAATTCTACTGGCAGATAACAAGTATTATATAAAATATATGCAGTATAAAGCATTAAAAGAATTTGTTGAAAGTAAATTGGATATTCCGATAGAAGTAATAAAAGAGGAAGTACTTGATTATTATATTATACTTGCCCAAATGGATGTGGAAGATGCAGAGAGTTATATGGAAGATAAGTTATCAGATTTAGATATAAAAGAAAGATGTAAAAGACAATTAAAGGAGTATATTAGAGAGGTATATGATATATGTCCAAAATGGAAATTAAAGGGAAAAATAAAATATAAAAAAAGTGATAAGATAAGAATATTAAAATTTCCAGAAGTAAAAGATTAAATAAAAATATATAAAAAAATAAGAAAAAACTGTGGTAATAAAAAAGATTGATAAATACAATATCACAAGAGTTTTTTTCTTATTTTTTATTGTAATAGATTGAAAATTATGGTATAATAATTATGTAATTGAACAATAAATTAAAAGGAGATGATATAATATGATGAATAAAAAGAAGGCTATTCCTCTTTTGATTGTAGTTATATTATTAATAAATGTATTACTTTCAACAGTATATAAAGGGTTTATATCATATGCTGAAGATGCTGATGGAAGCTTTAATGTTGAAGTAGATAGTTCAGATATAAGTAATATAAAAATTAAAGCAGGAGGAAATTTTAGTTCGAAAATAACTAGTATAAAGTATACTGATGGCGGGAAAATAGAAAAAGATAAAGTTGTTGATTACTTTAATGATTCTAAAAATAATATTGTAGATATTACAAAGCAAAATCAAGGAGTTACTGAAAATGTTTTAGCTATAACAATAGAAAATGCTGTTCAAGGAAAAGAATATACAATTTTAGTTGTTTTTGAAGATGGAAGTGCATATATTGGATATGCATCTATAGGAAAAAGAGAAAGTGGAACATCTGAAATTTCATATAATTATTCTAGTCCAACTTTAACAATTAAAGTTGTAAATGATACTAATAATATTGTTTTAGTGAAAATAGCAAAGGCATCTGAGATTTTGCAAGATAGTGATTTTGAAACTAAAGGTGAAGAATTACCAATAACTGTATCTAAAAATGTGACAACAACATACACAATTAAAGAAGAATGTGCATATAAAATATATGCAAAAGATTCAGAAGGACATTATTCAATAAAAGAAACAAATAAATTAGCAATAACATCAAATAAAGAAATAAATATATATCATAAGAAAGATGATAATAATGCAATTATAATAAAAGCAAAAGATTCAGCACATAAAATAGTAAAGATGAAAGTTATGGTTTCTGAAGGAGAAGTTTCACTAGAAGAAATAAAAAATAGTGGAACAGATATAAAAATAACAGAAGGAACAGAAGTTGAAGGTGAATATACAATATCTGGGGAACATAAATACATAACAGTATATATTGAAGATGAATATGGGGCAAACCACAAATATGGTAAAACAATAAGTTCAATAGAAGAAGATATAGTAGTTGTTCCGGTAGATCCAGATCCAACACCAGATCCAACACCAGACCCAACACCAGATCCAACACCAGACCCAACACCAGATCCAACACCAGACCCAACGCCAGATCCAACACCAGATCCAACACCAGACCCAACACCGGATCCAACACCGGATCCAACACCAGATGATCCATCAAAAGGAGACAATGGAGATGAAATTGTTGTACCTATGCCAGATAATAGTAATGTCAATGGAAATAGTGGAAATCAAATAAGTAATTCTGATAAATCAAATCAAAATGAAGAAAATAATTCATCAAAATCTGAAAATAATAATATTGATGATAGTGCTAATAATAATACTAATAATAGCACAGATAGCATAATCAACCAAGTAACAAAAAACAATACTAATAATTTTGAAACAACAAGTCCAACTAATATAAACGAGGCACAGGATATTAATAGTAGTAATGATGAAACACTTCCAAAAACTGGAGCCGAAGATACAGGAATTATATTATCAATAATTGCATTTACAGGAATTGCAATTATATCATTAATAAAATTTATAAAAATAAAATAAGAAAGATAGGCTAAAAAAATGAAGTGAACTTTAAAGTTCACTTCATAAAAAGCCTTTTTTTATTCTTTATAAATTTCTGCAAATTTTGTGTTATAGTAAGTTTTTGTATTGTTTTTTGTTACTATAATGTAATTAGAATATATTGAAACTTGGCTATCACTGTCAAAGTTCATAGATTTTCCTGTTAATAAATTGTAAACAGAAGTTTCTTCTGAATCTGAAAGAGTAGCTTTTACAAATGTGCTATAACTATATGAATCAATATTAGAGGATTTAAAACTAAATATAGTTTTTTTGTTTTTTAAGTTAATAATATTATAAGTATCATTTGTTTTGGCTAGAATTAATTCTTTTCTTGTTTTTGACTTTATATAGTTAAATGTTGGTGGTGATAAAAATTCTATATCATCATATTCACATGATAAAACTGTTTTATCTTTTTTCATGACCCCGTGCTTATTATTTGAAGTAAAAGATTTATATCCTGTTAAACTTTCAATAGAATTTATTGAATCCTTTACAGGTTTTTCTGATAATGTGGTTTGTTTTTTTAAATCATAGTAAGAATATCTATCAGAATAGTCTTTTGAGCTATTATAAATTTGAAGAATTTTGTTTTCTATATCATAATAAGATAAGTCTATATTTTCATCTGTTTCATATGCGATCTTGTTTTTTGATATGCAAATTACTTTTTTATTATTTGAGTTAACATTCGAAATTGTAAAAATGTTATCATTATCAACTAAAATAGAATCTTCTGTAAAATCATATACAATTTTACCATTTTTTAAATTTATTATAGCATATTTTTTGTTATCTACATTAATTTTGGCATATTGTTCACCTAATCTTTCATCAGCTTCAGAAATTGTACATGAAAAGAATTCTTCGGAATCCTTAAACTTGTATGAATAGACTTTTTTTCCTTTGTTATTTATAATTCCACACTCAGTTGCTTTATGGTTTTTGTCATATTGTATAAAAGAAGAATATCCGTAACTTCTGTAAGTAATATCTGAATTATCATCAGATATTTGTTTTAGTTTTTCATTATATAATTTACTATCTGCAACGAATAGACCATATTCTGTAATATACTTTATAGATGATTTAGAAGATATTTTAGTATTACCTTTTTTATCAATTATACAATATTTATAAGAATTGTCTTCTTTCAATTCCACAATGGCATAATCACCATAAAATGGTTCTGCAGAAATATATTTTGCAGAAATTAGTTCTTTACCATTTGAAGATGAAATATATCCATATAAATTATTTTGTTTAACAGGAATAGGCTTATCGGGGTCGAAAGTTAAGCCTAAAGTTTTATCATCATTTCCACGTCCTAAAGTAAAAATTAAAGTAGTAATTACAAGTACTAGGATAAGTACTGATGCAATAATTACTGGCAATAACTTTTTTACTTTTTGTTTTAAATTTTCATCCATATATTTGTCTCCTCCTTCATATAAATTGTATATAAAGATATTATAAAAGTCAATTAAAAAATAAGATAATAAAAAGGATAAAAATAACAATAGATATTATAGTTAATATATTGACTTTTTTCAGTAAAAAATTATAAAATAATAAAAGGAGGTTATAATTCAAAGGATAAAGACAGACTAAAAGTTTATAATCTACATATTACAAATTTAAAAATATATATTGGAGAGCATAATGGACTTTTTATTAGGTTTTTTAGGAGCAATTTTAGGTATAATAGTTATAATAACAGTTTTAGTTTTAATAGTATATAGTTATATGAAAAAAATAATAGGAAAAAGTAAAACTAAAGAACTAATAAATTTAGCTAAAAATGCTAAAATGATTCAAAATGAAGAATATACAAGAGTAAAGAATGTAAATGGAATGACAAAATTGCTAGAGCCAGAAATAATAAGAGACTTTCCGGATTTTAATAGAGAATTGTTATTTTCAAAAGTAGAGTCAAATTTAATAAAAATATTTAATGCAATACAGTATAAAACAATAAGTAACATAAAGGATGATGACGAATTAAAACTTTTATACTTTAAAGTAGAAGATAATATAAAAAAACTAAAGTTAAATAATCAAACAATAAAATATGATAATATAAAATTTCATGAACATGCAATAAAGGAATATATAAAAAGTCAAGGTATGGCGACAATAACAACATCATCAACAGTAGAATATTATTATAAAAATACAGCAGAAAATAATGAAATGTCAAATTTAAAAAAACAGACAAGATATACTTGTAAATTTGTATATATATATGATGAAAACAAAATTGGAAATAATAGAAATAGTTTTTCAATTAGTTGTCCAAATTGTGGAGCTCCATTAATAGGAATTGGAAATTATGTTTGTGAATATTGTTCGTCACAAATAACACCAATTAACTTAAAAACATGGAAAATGTCTTCTTATAAAGAAGATTATAAATAAAATATAAATATTAGGAGGAAAAAATATGGGATTAATTAAAGCAGCAGTAGGTGCTATAGGAAGTACTTTAAAAGATCAATGGAAGGAAGCCATTAGATGTGAAGATTTGGGAAATGATATACTTATGATGAAAAAGACAAGTCAAACAGGAGTAATATCAAACAAAAGTACAGTTATTGTTGGACCAGGACAATGTGCTATTATATATGATAATGGTAGGGTAATAGATGCTACAGCAGAAGAAGGAGTATATACTTTTGATGATTCAAGTACACCTTCATTTTTTGCGGGGCAATTTGGTGAAGTATTTAAAGAAATGTGGCAAAGATTTACATACAATGGTGCTACAGCAAAACAACAAGCTGTCTTCTTCTTTAATATAAAAGAAATAATAAAAAATAATTTTGGAACACCAGCACCAATACCATTTCAAGATTGGTCACATCCAATACCAAATCAAATGACAGGTCAAATGATACCATTAAGAGTAGAAGTAAAATGTTTTGGAAAATATACTTTTAAAATTTCTAATCCAGCAGCATTCATGAATGAGATTGCAGGAACAGCAAATGTATATAGAAAAGCAGACCTTCTTGAACAAATGAGAGCAGAAGTTATAGCATCTTTTCAAAATGTGTTAAATGAGTTAGGAAATTCAGAACATAAAGTTCCTGTTTTAGAATTACCAAGTAGAACAGACGAAATAAAAAGAACAATGGATGAAAAGGTATTTGATGAACCACTTAGAAGAAGAGGAATTTCAATTATAGGATTTGCTGTAGAATCTGTTACATTAGATGAAGATTCTGAAAAGAAAATAGATAGTTATGAATTAAGTTCAAATTCATATATGCAACAGGGTACTTTGGTTGGAGCTTATTCAAATGCTGTTCAAGATGCAGCTAAAAATGCAAATGGAGCTGCAAATGGATTTATGGGAATAGGAATGATGAATATGGCATCAGGAAATGTAATGACAGGTGCTGCGACAGGACCTTGGCAAAATGCACAAAATGGTAATGCAAACAATCAAACAATAACTAATGAACAAGCAGTAGACAAAAAAGATACTTGGGAATGTCCAAATTGTAAAAAAGAAGTGGAAGGAAACTTCTGCTCTACATGTGGAACAAAAAAACAAACAGAAAAATTTTGTCCTAATTGTGGAAAAAAAGTAAGTAATGATGCAAAATTTTGTACAGAATGTGGAACAAAATTATAATAAATAATATAAAAATAGTGTGATTTTTTAAGCAAAACAGGAAATAGTGTGATTTAAAGTCACACTATTTTTGTATTTATACGAATAATTAAAAGAAAAGGGAAAATAATAATATAAATTTAATAGGAGGATTTGTATTATGGAAATTATGATAAATGACTTGAATCAATTGCTTGCAGATTTAAATGTATTTTTTAGAAAAGTACAAAACTATCATTGGAATATTGAAGGAAAGAATTTTTTTGTATTTCATGAAAAATTAGAGGAATATTATAATATAATTTTTAAACAGATTGACGAATTAGCAGAGCATATATTAATTCTTGGGAATGAACCATTAGGAAGATTGAGTGATTATATGTCTGTAACAAAAATAAAAGAAGCAGAAAATAAAAAAGTAAAATCAGATGAGATCATTACTAATTTGATAACAGATTTTCAGACAATTCTAACAGATGCAATAAAAATAAAGAGTAGAGCAGATGAATTAAAAAAATACGAGACATCAATTTTGATGGATGAATATATAAAAGAATATACAAAAATAATTTGGATGTTAAAACAAAGTTTATAAAAATGAAAAGGCAAAGAAAGTAAGTAATTATTACTATATTTCTTTGCTTTTTACATGAATAAATCTAAGAAAAAATAATATATATTAATGATAAATATATTAGTGGAGGATAATTTATGATAAAAATGATTGATTTACCATATCCAATGAATGCACTCGAACCATATTATACAATGGAAACATTAAAATTACATTATGATATATTATATAAAGGATATGTGGAAAATTTTAATAAAACAGAAGAAAAGTTAAAAGAAGCTAGAGAGATAAATGAGTACTCTAATATAAAATGTTTAGAAAAAAATTTAAGCTTTTTTGGATCAGGCGTGATTTTACATGAAATGTTTTTTAAAAATTTAGGACCTGCAATTCCAACAAGTCCAAGCATAGAACTTATGGAACAAATAATAAGTGATTTTGGAAGTTTTGATAAATTTAAAAAACAATTTTCAGAAGCAGCAATTCAAGTGGAAGCATCTGGATGGTGTTTGCTAGTTTGGACTAATCGATTGAAAAGATTAAATGTTTTACAATGTGAAAAACATCAAAACTTAACACTTTGGGGATGTAAACCAATTCTTGTAATAGATATGTGGGAACATTCGTATTATTTACAGTATAAAACAAAAAGACCAGAATATATAGATGCTTTTTGGAATATTTTAAACTGGAACATAGTTAATTCAAGATTTAAAACAATAAAAAATAAAAAATAATAAATAAACAAATAAACAAATAACAAGTTTCTTTCATAAAATAAAAGTAATAAAATTAAAGAAAGGAGCTTGTTACATTTTGAATAAAATATTTATTATTATTATATGCATAATAATTTGCTTTTTTACAATTATATATCCAACATTTGCAATTGAACCGATTGGAAATAAGATATATGAAGGAATAGATGTAAGTGCTTGGCAAGGGATAATAGATTACGAAAAAGTAAAAAGTGATGGGGTAGAAATAGTATATATTAAAGCAAGTGAGGGAAATGGATATGTAGATCCGTATTTTGAAAATAATTATCAAAAGGCTAAAAAAAGTGGACTATATGTGGGAGTATACCATTATTTAACTGCTAGAAATATAAAAGAAGCCGAAGTTCAAGCTCAATTTTTTGTGTCTGTAATAGGTGGAAAAAATATTGATTGTAAATTAGCTATGGATTTCGAAAGTTTTGAAGGTTTAGCTGAAGAAGAAGTAAATAAAATAGGAGTCGCTTTTTTGAACAAAGTAAAAGAGTTAAGTAAAAAAGATGTTATAATTTATAGCGATACATATAATGCTACAAATATATTTAAAGGAACAATAACGTCTTTTCCTTTATGGGTTGCTCAATATTATGTAAAAGAACCTAGTTATAATGGAAATTGGAATAATTGGGTTGGTTTTCAATATACAGACAAAGGAGTTGTTAGTGGAATTGTTGGTAATGTAGATAAAAATAGATTTACAAATAAAGTGTTTTTAGATGATACAAAAGAGATACCAGTTATAGAACCTCCAGAACCAGTAAAACAAGATACAAAAACAAAGCCAATAGTAATACAGTATGGAGATACTTTAAGCGAAATTGCAATAAAATATAATACTACAGTACAAAAATTAGTAGAAATTAACAATATAAAAAATCCAAATTTAATTTATGCAGGTGAAATTCTATTAGTTCCTATGAATAATAATGCGGAAATAGGAAGCGATATAATATATATAGTGAAAAAAGGAGATACGTTATGGAATATAGCAAAAGTATATGATACTACTGTAAGTCAGATAGTAAGAATAAATAACATAAAAAATCCAAACTATATATATGCAGGGCAAAGAATAATTATTCCTACTCAGTCACAGTTGATATATAATAAGAAAAATTATGTTTTATATAAAATAAGATATGGAGATACTTTATATAGCATATCCAGAAGATATAATACTTCAATAGCAAACATTGTTAGATTAAATAGAATACAAAATCCGAATTTGATATATGCAGGAGAAATAATAAAAATATAAACTAAATTAACAAAAATAAATTCAAGTATTGACAATATTAACCGACTTAGAGTATAATAATGTGCGTACGTAGGTAGGATTGCAAATATATAAATCCTCCTTAAATATACATCCCATATAAGGTGATATTCGGATATGCCGGAAGGAGGGGAATACTAATGTCAGAGGTAAAAGTTAATAATGGAAATATAGAAGATGCTCTAAAAAGGTTCAAAAGACAATGTGCCAGAAATGGAGTGTTACAAGAAGTTCGTAAAAGAGAACACTATGAAAAGCCTAGTGTAAAAAGAAAGAAAAAATCAGAGGCTGCAAGAAAAAGAAAATTCTAAAATAATAAATTTAGGCGTTTCCAATAGGAAATGTCTTTTTTTATATAATTAGTAAAATAAGAAAGGAAGAATTTTTATGATTAAAGAAGACTTATTAGAAGATTTAAAAAAAGCTATGAAAGAAAAAAATGAAATTAGAAAAAATACAGTACAAATGGTTAGAGCAGCAATACTACAAGTAGAAAAAGATAAAAATATAAAGTTGGACGATGAAAAAGTATTAGAAGTAATTGCTAAAGAATGCAAGAAAAGAAAAGACTCTTTGGCAGATTATGAAAGATCAGGAAGAGAAGATCTAATAAATCAAATAAAAGAAGAGATAAGTATTTTGGAAGAATATTTACCAAAACAAATGGGAGAAGAAGAATTAACAAAAATTATAGAAGAAGTAATAAAGGATGTAGATGCAACAAGTATTAAAGATATGGGAAAAGTAATGAAGGAAGCAAAAACAAGAGTGGGAGTATCTGCAGATGGAAGAAAAATAAACGAGATTGTAAAAAAATTATTGGGGTAATGAATGAAAGAAAGAATACTAAAAAAAATAAATCCGGATTTTATTGCAATTTTTATATTCGCAATTTTAATAGGTAGTATTAATTTTTATATAAAGTTTGAAATAAATGATGAATTGTGGAATTTTTCTAATGTATATAAAATGTGCAATGGATATCAAATTTATAAAGATTTAAATGTAATAATAACTCCGCTATTTTTTTATTTAGGAGAGTTATTTTTAAAGGTGTTTGGCACAAATTATTTTTCATTTAAAATATACAACTTTTTTATATATTTATTGTTATATACGGCTGTATATTCTATATTTAAAAATTTAAACAAAAGAAGAATAAAGGCTTTTATATACACAATAATTGTATTTTTATTTTCATTTATAGATATTAGAGTTGGGGCAAATTATAATACTTTAGCTATAGCAATAGTTCTAATAGGCATATTGGTAAACTTAAAAATAGATAAAGATAAATGGCATTTGCCATATTTACAAGGAATAATTACTTTTGCTATATTTATGACAAAGCAAAATATAGCAGTGTTTTATTTTATGGGAATTTTTATAAGTGATTTATTTATTTGTAAATCAAAAAAATGTATTATAAAAATAATTAAATTTTATTTAAAACAAGTTTTAACTATTATAATATTAGTAATAATTTTTATTGGCGTTTTAAAATTACAGGGAAACTTATATGATTTTATAAATTTTTGTGTATTGGGAATTAATGAGTTTGCAAGTAATAACATCATCTTTAAAGAAAATGTTATTGGTATTGTTTGCATAAACTTTATAAATATAATATTAAGTATTATATTTATAAAGAATAAAATAATAGAAAACAAAATAAAATATATTAACATGAAAATATTACCAATATCTATATTACTAATATTAATGGGCTATCCAATATTTAATATATATCATGCCACACTAGGAAGTATAGTATGTATGATATTATTATTATACAATATAGATTATATGATTGTAGAAAAAGTTTTTGATGATAAAATTGAAATGGTAATAAAAACATATAAAATAATAGCATGTATTACATTTTTTGTTGGAATTATAATATGCATTACATATAACATTTTTTATGTACAAAAAAGCCAAAATCCAATTCCAATCTATAAGGGTAGTATAATGACTGAAGAACAAATAAAAAAAATAAATAAAATATGTAAATATATTAAAAGCAATGAAGAAAATGGAAAAAGTGTAAAAATTATATCTTGCAGGGCAAATTTATATATGAATGTACTTAATAAAAATAATGGGGTATTAGATTTACCTTTTTATGGAAACTTCGGAAATAAAGGTGAGAATATAGTAATAGACTATATTAAAGATGCAGAAAATGCAAAAATTTTAATCCAAAAAGATGATAAAATACCATGGCAAGAGTCTTATAAAATAAGAAATTACATAAAAGAAAATTTAAAATTTGAAGGAGAAATAGAAGATTTTTTAATATATTCAAAATAAAGGAGTGTAAGATTTAAATTTTTATAATAAAATTTAAGTCTTATTTTTTATTATCTTGTATAAATTTTCCTTTATATATTATAATAATATGTAAATAGTGAAAGGGAGGATTTAAATGAAATATTATAAAGAAAATATAAAAAAAGGAATAGAATTTCATAAAATTAATACTAACAAGTTTAAAACTAATTTGTTTGCAGTTTTTTTAACTACGCCATTAAAAAAAGAAAACGTTACAATGAATGCTTTGATGCCATTAGTGTTAAAAAGAGGAACTAATAGATTAAACTCTCAAGAATTAATAAGTGAAAAATTAGAAGAGCTGTATGGAGCAGGATTTGACTGTGGTATAGAAAAGTCTGGAAATAATCAAGTAATAAAATTTTATGTAGAGTCGTTAAATGATGAATATATTCCAGAAAAAAAAGATATGATTGAGGAGTCTTTTAACATATTATTTGATATAATCTTTAATCCTTTTATTAAAGAAAATAAATTTAATAAAGAATATGTAGAGGGAGAGAAAAACAAATTAAAAAAAATAATAGAATCAAAAATAGATAATAAAGCAGGATATGCCGTAGACAGATGTATAGAAGAAATGTATAAAAACAAACCATATGGATTATATAAATATGGATATATTGAAGATTTAGAAAATATAAATGAGGAAAATTTATTTAATTACTATAATGAATTAGTAAAAAAATGTAAAATTGATATATTTATTTCTGGTAAAGTAGATAAAGAAAATATAGATAAGGTAAAAAATAATGAGCTTATAAAAAAATTAAATGAGAGACAGCCAGAGTATATAAAAAATGGTGATAGCGAAAAAAAAGAAACCGTAGAAACAAAAGTTATAGAAGAGTCTATGGATGTAATGCAAGGAAAATTAGTTTTAGGGTTAGATATATTAAATATCAGTGAAGAAGAAAAGTATGCAGTTTCGATATATAATATAATATTGGGAGGAAGTGCAAATTCAAAATTATTTCAAAATGTAAGGGAAAAAGCAAGTCTTGCTTATACAGCTGGCTCTAATTATTTAAGACAAAAAAATAACATATTAATAAGATGTGGAATAGAAATACAAAATTATCAAAAAGCAGTAGAAATTATAAAACAACAATTAAAAGATATGGAAGAGGAAAAGTTTAATGAAGATGATATAAATAATGCAAAAAATATAATTATATCAACAGTTGATGGAATTGAGGATTCACAAGATTCAGAAATATCTTATTATTTTTCGCAAGAATTAACAAGCAGTTTTGTTTCAATAAAAGATTATATAAAAAATATAAATAAAGTAACAAAGCAAGATGTTGCTGCAATAGCTAAAAAGATAAAGATAAATACAATTTATTTTTTGAAAAATAATTAATTTGCGGAGGAAAAGATGAAAGTAATAGAAAGTTTAAATATAAAAGAAAAAGCATATATAGAGAAGTTGGAAAATGGAATGACTGTTATTATTATTCCTAAAAATACAACTAAAAAGAAATATGTGATATGGGGAGTAAATTTTGGGTCTATAGATAATCATTTTAAAGTTGACGGAGAGGAAATTTATATACCAGATGGTGTAGCACATTTTCTGGAGCATAAAATGTTCGAACAGGAAAATGGAAAGAATAGTTTAGATACATTAATGGCACTGGGAATAGATGCAAATGCATATACAACTAGTGATCATACAGCTTATTTATTTGAATGTACAGACCATTTTTATGAAGGATTAGATGAACTTATGAATTATGTGCAAAATCCGTATTTTACAAATGAAAATGTAGAAAAAGAAAAAGGAATAATAGCACAAGAAATAAGGATGTATGATGATGATCCAGGGTGGCAACTTTATATGGGAATATTAGATTGCTTATATAAAAATAATCCAATAAAAGTAGATATAGCAGGAACCGTAGAGTCTATTAGTAAAATAACACCAGAAGTATTATATAAATGCTATAATACTTTTTATGCTCTAGACAATATGACATTAGTTATATGTGGGGATTTTGAACCAGAAAAACTTTTGGAAGAAGTGAAAAAAAGACTAACTAAAAATAAAACATATGAAAAAATAGAAAGAATTTATCCGGAGAAAGAAAAAACCATAAATAAAAAATATGTAGAAAAAAACATGAATGTAAGTATGCCAATATTTGCTATAGGAATTAAAGATGTAAGTAAAATGGATTCTGAAATAGTAAAAAAACATATAGCAATAGAAATATTACTAAATATGATAATTGGAAAAAGTTCGGATTTATATAAAAAAATGTATAATCAAGGTTTATTATTAGAAGAACCAAGCATAGATTATGAGTTTTCAGAAGAATATGCACATATTGTGATTTCAGGACAATCTAATGATTCGGAAGAAGTTTATAAAATGTTTAAAGAAGAGATAGAAAATTATAAAAACAATGAACTAAATATAGATCATTTTGAAAGAATAAAAAAGAAAATATATGGAGATTATGTTGTAGAATATAATAGTGTTTCTGAAATTGCTAGAATGTTTTTAACAGATCATATGAAAAAAATTTCTTCGTTTGATTATATTGAACAATATAAAGTAATAACAAAAGAGTATGTAGAACAAGTTTTAAAAGAAATTTTTAACGATGAATATATGGCTTTAGCAATTGTAAAAGAAAAAGATTAAGTTATAAAAATATTATAAAAAATATAAAGCTTATAAATTTTTTGAGGATATAAATAAAAATGTGTCAAATGCGATTTTTACACTATTTTCAAAGATTATAGAAGACAGTAAAGCTAAATAAACAACTGTGTCAAAAAATGTAGAAAAAAATAAAAAAAAGTAATACGAAAAAACTGTAAACTCCTTTTAAAACCGGAAAATTTTGTTGACGTATATGTAAAAATATGGTATTTTAAATATATACGAAAGAGAAATACACGAAAAAAAGGAGTGTGATTATATGTTAGATGAAAGAATCTGTAAACTAAGGCAAAAATTAAACGATAGCATATTAAAAGAACAAGATTATAATGTAACATATAAGTTGAGTGTAGAATTAGATGAATTAATAGTACAATATTATCGAAGAAATTTAAAGGGAATAAACAGAAAAATAAATATGCGAAGAGGAAAGATAAAAAATCTATAATATCTGTTCTTTAAAGAGTAGAGCTCAAGAGTGTTAGCTTTACTCTAATTTTTTTAAAATATAGCAAATTTTGATGAAATATGATTGACATTTATTAAAAAATAGGCTATCATAAAATTATATAAACAATTATATATGATATATAAGGAGGAAAGTGTTATGTTAGAAAATAATAAATTATTAAAAATAACAAAAGTTGCACTAATTATAATGACAGTTGTATCAGTATTGTTTGCTATAATGGGCGCTGCTTCAGCTAATAATGATGTCGTATTTAGAGTACCAGGTGCTTCAGGGGGCCCTGGAGTAGACAAAGTATATAGCATTTCAGGAGTAATATTAGGAATAGTACAAGCTGTTGGTATGTCTATAGCAGTTATTATACTTGTATGGCTAGGTGTTAAATATATAATGGCTTCACCAGATGGAAAAGCAGAAATAAAGAAACAAGCCTTTGGATATATTTTAGGTGCTGTATTACTATTTGGTGCATCATGGTTAGTACCATTATTGAAAAATGTAATAGATGGATTAAGCTCTTAGTAGTTGAGAAGTGAAAAATATGAAAAAATTTAAAAAATTAAGTTTTATAGTAATACAAATTATGTTTTGTTTATTAACAGTTAGCAATAATATATATGCTGCGGGTTCTGCAGGAAATAGTGGGATGTTTAAAATATATAATCCTATAAACAATCCTTTTTCAAATACAGTGTCTGCAGTTATTGGAGTTATACAAGCTGTTGGTATGTCTACAGCAGTTATAACACTAACAGTAATAGGAATAAAATATATACTAACTTCACCAGAAGGAAAAGCAGAAGTAAAAAAACAAATGTATCCATACATAATAGGATGTATTCTTTTATTTGCTGGATCAGGCTTGGTAGGAGTTATTGCAAATGTAGCAAATGATAAAATAAGGTAAAAAAGTGTTAAGATTATTTCAAATAATCTTAGCACTTTTTGCTTTAACAAACAAAATAATGAAATAGAATATAAAAATAAGTTTTTTGGATTTTATACTAAACGAACAGAAAAATAATTTTTTGTTTAACCCGTAAGAAAAAATGAAAAATATGATTAAGAAGAAATAGCAATTAATAATGAAAACAAATTGTAACAAAAATTTAAAATATGATATTTTTTAGATGAATATTAAATAAATTTTTTTTAACAAACATGTTTCCGTAAGAATGTGACAAAAACATGAAATGTTACAGTATTACAAATTAATTAAATTTTTGAAAAATAGCTTGATATCAGGGCTTTTTGTGTTGAAAAAAGGACAAAAAGAGAGTATAATAAATAAAAATGAGGTGATTATATATGAAGAAAATTTTAATAAGTATATTAGCAATAATAGTTGTATTTATCGCTGTTTCAGCAATTGTACCCAATAGGACATATGCTATTGGTTTAGATGATATGCAAAAAAAAGCCCAAAGCTTTTTTAATAAAGGAAAACCAGAAGCTGATAAAATATTGCCACAGAACACTTTGGAAGAAAAATTTATCCCAGTTGGACAAATATTAGTAACAGCAGCGAGCATTGTACTAGTTATTGTTACTTTGATAATGGCAATAAAATATATAACAGCAAATCCAGAACAAAGGGGAAAACTAAAACAGCAGTTAATAGGATTGGTTATCTCTATTGTTGTTATATATGGAGCAGTAGGAATATGGTCAATTGTTAAAACAACTATGGAAAAATCAGGATTATAAAATACAAAGGAGGAAAATAGTATGGCAACACATTATATACCAAGAAATGTAAAGGGTGAAGGTAGAATTTTATATATTTTTACCACTAAAGCTTTAATAACAACAGCTATAGGTGGCGGTATTGGTTTTTTATTATATTTCATATTTAGTATTGTTGGAATAAAAATGGTTGGAATAATATTACTTATTATTTTTGCCTTGTTAGGATTTGCGGTAGGTACAGTAAAAATACCAGCTGTTACAGGAATTAAGTTTACCAAGAATGTCGCTGGAGATTCAATTGATGATATAATAATGAGATATGCAAAATTTAAAGTAAACAAAAAAATATATGTATATACAAAGGAGGAAGAATAGTAATGGGAGGTTCAAGTACAATATTTTGGCTAAACATGATTCTAGTAATATTAGTTATAGCAATTTTAGTGTTAGGAGGAATTGTTTTTCTTATTGTTTTGAGAAAGAAAAAACAGGAACAAGAAAATAGCTATGGTGAGGAAGAAAAGGATAAAAACAAAAATAATAGTGATAAAGTATTAGGAAAAGATTCAGTACATAAATTTATGGAATTTGATGAAATAGTTGATAATATGATAGTTAGAAAAAATAGAACACAATATGTTATGGTTATTCAATGTAAAGGAATAAACTATGATTTATTATCTGAGGCAGAAAAGGAAGCTGTTGAAAATGGATTTACACAATTTTTAAATACATTAAGATTTCCGATACAGTTATATGTGCAAACAAGGAGTTTGAATTTACATGACATAATAGAACAATATAGAGAAAAAGTTAACAATGTTCAATTAGAAATAAATCAATTAGATGCAAGAATAAAAAAAGCTAAAATTGCTGGAAATAGAGCGATAGTTGAAAAATTAGAATTCGAGAGAAGAAGAAAAAACAATGTATTAGAATATGGAAATGATATATCAAACTATGTTGAAAGAATGAGTCAAAATCAAAATGTATTACAACAAAATACATATGTTATTATTTCTTATTATACAGCAGAGTTTGGTGGAGAAATTAATAATTATTCAAAAGAAGAAGTTGACAATATTTGTTTTTCTGAATTATATACTAGAACGCAAACAGTTATTAGAAGTTTAGCTTCTGCAGAGGTTTATGGTAGAGTGTTAGATTCTGAAGAATTAGCAGAATTATTATATGTAGCATATAACAGAGATGAATCAGAAGTACTTAACTTGAGAAAAGCTTTAAATGCTGGCTATGATGCTTTCTATGTTACTGCACCAGATATATTAGAAAAGAAAAAGAGAAAAATCGAAAAAGAAGTTGAAGATGAAGCAATAGAATTAGCTACAGCTAGCTTATTAGAAGCTGATAGAATAAGAATGCTAGAGAGTAGTAAAAAACAAAAAGTAAAAGACAGAGCAAATGAAATTGTTGATTCATATAGAGAGTCTATGGACAAAGACTTATATGAAGAGACAAAAAGACAAATAGAAAAATCTGATGAAGATGAGGAAGAAGTTAGAGAAGAAAAACAAAAAAGAGGAAGAAAAAAGAAAAATTCTTAAACATAAGAAGAATATAAAAAGAAGGAGAATGATTTTATGAATTTTGAAAATCGTAAAAACTCTGAAAAAGAAAAGGAAATTCAAAAAAATAAAGAAAAAAAGAATGATAGTATCTTAAAAAGAAATCAAAATAATTTAAAGGATTTGATTGCACCAGCGGGTATAGATGCAACAAATACAAATCACTTAGAAATAATTTCAAATAAAAGTAGATTTGCAAGAAGTGCAATAGTTTCTACAATACCAAGAACATGTACTTTTCCAGAATTTTTGAGAAGTATGTATACTTTTGGAGATATAAATGTTTCTGTATACATAAAGCCAATAAATGAAAGTACTTCGCAAGCAGAATTAAATAGACAAATAAACCAGCTAGAATCTGAAAGAATTGTAGCCGTAGACAGAGGAGACATTAACCGTGAAAGAATTTTAGCACAAAAAAGAGCAGAAACAGAAGAACTTAGAGATTCAATAGCAGCAGGGTTTAATAAATTGTTTGATTCATCTATTGTATGTACATTGTTTGCATATAGTTTAGATGAACTAGATAAACAAACAGAATTATTAGCATCAGAAATGTCTAAAACATCTATAGGTATAAAACCAGCATGGGCTATGCAAGAAGAAGCATTTAAATCAAATTTACCATTTTTGGAAAATAAATTAAAAATAAGCCATACTTTTGACCGTGGTTCTATGGCAACGGTGTTTCCTTTCTTTAACTCAGAAGTAGGACATGAAAATGGTATACCCTTAGGGTTTAACAGACAAACAGGGTTACCTATTTTATTTGATAATTTTAGTCCATCACTAACTAACTATAATATGGTTGTGTTTGGTAAATCTGGTGCTGGTAAAGGTGTAACTATTAAAACACTTACTTCTCGTTCATCTGTTTTAATGGGAATAGAAAGTTTAGCATTAGACGCAGAAGGTGAATATGGAGTAGTTGCAGAAGCTTTAGGTGGAATAAATGTTGTAATTAGCCCAAACTCAAAGACTGTTATAAACTTATTTGATATAGAACCAGAAACATTAAAAGATGAGATAACAGGAAAAGAAAGAACAGTATTAAATGTAGAAAATAAAGTAGAAGACGTTACACAAGCTTTATTAACAATGGCAAGAGGTTCAACAAGAAGTACAGAAGTAAACGAGCTTACAAAACAAATTATTGCAGAATCTGTAGCTGAGGAATATGCAGCAAACGGAATTAATAACAATATAAATAGTTTATATAGTAAAAAAAGTGCGAACAATTCCGATTTAGATTTCTTAGGACACCAAAAAAAGCCAATGCCTACTATAGGATCATGGTATAGAAGATTATTAAAAAAAGCAAAAGAAAACAGAAATGAAGATTATAGATTTCATTACAGTTATTTAGTAAAGGTAATGAGACAATATGTAAGAGAATTAGATGGTCAGATGGCATATTTTGATGGACAATCTACATTTGAGTTATTAGATGGAGTACCATTTATAAATCTTGATATTTCTCAATTGGAAGAGAGATTTGCAAGACCACTTGCACAACAAATATTATTATCTTGGATTTGGGAAAAATATGTTAAAAAGAATAGTGAAGATAAAACAAAAGCTGCTAAAAAGAGGGTTTTAGTTGATGAGGCTTGGATGTTACTTCCATACCCAGAGGCTGTAGATTTCTTAAATACTATGGCAAGACGTGCTAGAAAAAGAAATGTTTCATTAGCAGTTATTTCACAAAAATTCCAAGACTTTTATGAAAAAGCAGAAGTTCAAGCTGTACTTACATCATCTGATACTAAACTATTTTTAGCACAAGATAAATCTGAAATAGAATATATAAAAGAAGTATTTAAATTAAGTGATGGTGAAGCATATTTCTTAACAACTTGTGCTAGGGGAGAAGGCTTATTAAAAGTTGGAGAAGATACAGCAATTATAGCAATAAAACCAACTAAGAAAGAGTTTGAATTCGTAGAAACAAACTTAAATAAATTAAGAAAAGAAGAAGAGTAATACTAAAGGAGTATAAATGAAAAGAAGTGTAACCATAGTATTAATAATAGTAATATTAATTAATACAATATTTCCTAATTTCATATATGCAAGTGATTATGGTAGTTATGAAGAGGCACAAGAACATCAACAAGAAGGTGGAACAATAAATAACAAATTGTGGGAAGAAGGAACTGCAAATGTTATATCAGACAAAAGTTCCAGAACAGAGGATATAACCGAAAGCAATACAGTCTCTAATTTGGTTGCCGATGTATTGGGAGGAATTATAGCTATACTACCAAAAGCTGTAAATACAGTATTAACTGTTGTTGTATATAGTACGCAAGAAGATGGGTTTTCTGGCCCTTTTGGAGCTGCATATGCAGTTATAAATAAAGAATTTACTATAGAGGATTTAATTTTTGGAAAATATACTTTATTTGATATAAATTATTTTGATTATGGAGAAGCTTCTGGAGAAAAAAATGTTAATACAACGATAAAAGAAAATATTGCAAGTTGGTATTTTGTTTTAAGAAATATTGCTATGATAATAAGTGTATTAGTATTAATATATGTAGGAATAAGAATGGCAATATCTACTGTAGCATCAGAACAAGCAAAATACAAAAAAATGTTAATTTCGTGGGTAACAAGTTTTATTTTACTGTTTGTTATGCAGTACATATTTATATTTTTACTGGGATTGCAGGAGTCTTTATTAGAAATAGTAGCAACATGGGCAAATGGCAAAGGATTTGAAGAGCAAATTGTTGAAAGTATACTAGCAACAATCCTAAGTGCTTCCGGATTTAATATTATTGCTGCTGCAATTGAATATTGTATGCTTGTATATTATCAAGTAAAGTTCTTCTTATTATATTTCAAAAGGTTTTTAGAAGTTGGTTTTTTGTTAGTAATAAGTCCATTAGTAACAATTACATATCCAATTGATAAGATTGGTGACGGAAAAGCACAAGCATATAGTGCATGGTTTACAAGAATTGTTTATAATATGTTTTTACAATTAATACATGCAACAGTATACATAATTTTTATTTATTCAGCAGGGGAAATAGCAAAGAAAGCACCTATTTTAGGAATATTGTTTTTAACAACTTTGTCTAGAATAGAAAAAATAATAAGAGCAACATTTGGTCTTAGAGGACAAGGTCTATCTGATGAGAAATTATTAGATAAAATAAAGAGAGGTTAAAAATATGGGAAGAAATATTAAAGATAAAAAAATGATTAAAATTATAGTTTCCATAATTATACTTCTTGCTTTATTGGTGGCTATATTATTGGTTAGGCAAAGCATTACAAAACAATCAGATCAAAAAGAAATAGAAAAAATAAAATCATATACAACTATGGATGAATTTAAATCTGTTGAAGAAGTAGCAAAATATATGGAGTGTAATTATATTAAGGAAGAAACGTCTGAAGAAGAAAATTACAAATTAGATATATATATGCAAATAAAAGTATTACCATATAGTGATGATACCAGTAATGAAGCATTTTACAATAATTTGATTTCATATTGTGCGAAAGTATTAAAATTTGAGAACTTTAGGATTATTGATAAGAAAAATAATATTACAATTGAAGTTATTTGTGATAAAGAAAAAGAAGCAATAAAAAGCATAATAATAAATGGAGAAAGTGACTATTTTGCCAAAAGAGATTCTGAAACACAAATAAAAAATTATAAAGAAACAAAACAAATTAATATTACAGTACAGTCTGAAATATTAAAAAATCTAATAAATAATAAATGGAGACTAAAAGAATCTGATATAGGAACTAAAGAAAGTACTTTTAATTCTTATGATATATACTTTGATGAAGGAGTTGAAGTAAGAAGAGTAGATAATAAAGTATTTAATATAGTTTTTACAGATAAATATAAACAGAGTGTAGCAAATAATATTACAACAGCAACTAGTAAAGAAGCTATTATAAAAAGACTAGGAACACCAACATTTGAAGATTTACAAACAGGCGTATTTGGTTATAAAGGAAATGAAATATATGTATTTTTTAATACAGAAAATGAGATTTCTATTTACAGTATTTTTGATACAAATGAACAAGACGATAAGTTTACAGAGTTGATAGATTCGTATTTAAATGATGGCGATATAAATAACTTTAGAAACAAATTAAAAAATTTATGGACAGATTATAACAAAGCGGAAACAAAACAGGAGAATGTATTACAATATGCATTGAAAGGTTTTGAAATTTATGATAGTAACATAAATATATATTCTAATTTTAAGTCAAAGTTATACAAAAATTTTAGTATAGATGATTTAAAAACGGAATTATTAAATAAAGATAAAATTCAATTTAAAAATCTGGATTTAGTGTTTAAAAACGAATTAGATAGAAACAAAGGTGTCAATAGTACAAAATATGCATTAGATAATTTTGTAACTGTAAACTATGATGAAAATCAAAATGAAAATAATAAAAAAAGTAATAACAAATTTTTAGATTACAAAGAATATAGTGATAAAAATATATTTAGTGTTAAATTTATTTCTAAAACAAAAGAATATGCTAATAGTGAATTAAAAGAATATGTTAATTATGGAATGTGGCTTAATGAAAATATATACATATATAGCATCAAAAACAAAGGAATTTATATGTATAATGCGATTACTAGAAAATATGGAACATTAATAGAAGGTAATGATGAATTTAAGTTAATAAGCTGTCAAAATAATATTATACAGTATGATGAAAAACAAATAAAATTGAAATAAAAAATGTATTGAGAGAGGAGGTAATATATATTGGTTAAAATTAAAAAAATTATAGTTATAATGTTAATTATTTGTATATTATTTCCTAAAAATGTATTAGCTATGTCTCAAGAACAAGCTGGAGAAACAATAGCACAATTTGCAGAAAATCTGGTTAATAATTATTCAGCAGAATTTATTTATTCATGGACGGACTCTCAAAGATATGCTGCATATAAATGTCAAAAAACATCGGGTGTAACAAATTATGGAATAGATTATAACGATAAATATGCACTTAATTGTGTTGGGTTTGTAAGTTTCTGTGTACATAATTCATTAAAAATAGGAAATGAGGATTTTACATTTTTCGTTACTCCGCAAAGTGGGGCGTATGCACCATATTTTGAAGAAATAACTCCGAAACCAGATTTAAGTAATTTGAAAAGAGGAGATATAATTGGAAATGGATATCCTCATGTTATGATATATTTAGGCAATGGAAAAATGGCGAATTGCGTAACAAGTGCACCTTATATAAAAATTGGAGATGTAACTACAAGTGCTGGAGTATATAATTCATATGAATTTGTAGCAAGAATTACAAAAGAAACAGCAGATGGTATAAATGCAAATAACTGTACAACGGTTTTTAATACTGTAACAGGAGCAGCAGATGAGGATTATGGGAAATTTTATGGTACAACTGAAGGTTCATATGCAGGTTCATATACTTTAGGACAATGGTTATTTAGTAAATTTGTAGGATTTTTTGATTATATTGCAGGTATATTAACATATGTGTTTAAAATGCAATTTTTAGGATGGAGTAATATTGTAGAAGTTTTAATAAATGATGCAATATGTAAAAGTACAGGAATGGAAACGGCTGTTATAGGACAAGAGACTTCTTCAGAAGAAGAAAACTCTAGCACTTCAAATGAATCTACAACTACAAGTAATAGTAGATTGTATAAACCTTCTGCAACTGAGATGAATAATAGAATTGATATAGAAGACATAATTTATAATAGAGTGCCATTTCTAGATGTAAACTTCTTAGATGTTGAGTTGGATAAATATAAAAATTTAGAAGCAGAACAAAGAAAACAAGCTTCTGACGGAGATAAAATACAAGTACTTAGTAAAGATAGTATAGTATATAGTTTACGTGCAAATATAGCAAAGTGGTATATAGTAATTAGACAAATTTGTATTATAATTTTACTACTTATGTTGATTTATTTAGGAATTAGGCTTGCAATAGCTACAACTGCAGGAGGAAAAGCGGTTTATAAAACTATGTTGGTTTCATGGCTTACAAGTTTTATTCTAGTATTTGGAATTCATTATTATATGATGGTTGTAATTGATATAAACGAATTTTTTGTAGATACATTTTCAAAGGTTGCACAAAATGCAATGGATGAATCGGATAATGGAACGGGAAGTCAATCTATATATGATACAATTAGAACAAGAGCATATTCACTTAAATTAAGTGAAGGTTGGCCAGCAACAATATTTTACATGGTATTAATATACTTTTTAATTAGATTTTTATTTATATACATAAAGCGATATTTTACAGTTATGATATTAGCACTTATAGGACCAGTAATGGCAACTAAAAATTGTTTCGATGTTGTGACTACAGGAAAATCTAAAAAGGCTATGGGAAAATGGATGATGGACTTCGCCATGAATGTATTTTTACAAACTATACATGCAGTATTATATTGTATATTTATGGTTATGGCTTTTGACTTATCTACAACTTCTATTCCAGGATTTGTAATGGCATTAATATTTTTAAACTTTATATTTAAGGCAGAAAAAATATTTATGAATATATTCAAATTTGATGGAAGTTCATTAAGAGATGTAAATCAAAGTAAAAATTATTTTGCAGAAGCATATAAAGTCGCTATAGGAGTAGCATTCTTCGGTGGGGATATAGCAAAACATAGTTTTGGAATTGTAAAAGGAAGTGGAAAATTCTTAGGACAAACTACACTTGCTACTGCTCAAATTGGAACATCAGCTGTTAATAGATTAGCATGGGCAATAAGAAATAATAAATCTATAAAACATGGTAATGGAGCTATAGATTATGTTCCAATTGATCTTACAGAATCTTTAAAAAATAAGAAAGCAAACATTTTAAATGGTGCAGCTGATAAAGTAAATAATTTCATAGAAAATAAAACTCCATTTGAAAGAAGTTTGAGACTAGATATGCATAACATGGAAAAAAGAGATCCAGAATTATATGAACAAACAAAGCAAGCTCTTAAATTAAAGAAAGAAACAAGACGTAAAACAATGAAAAGAGCTTTTGGAAGCAGTGTAAATTCAATTCGTTATATGGCAGAATTAATGGCAGGAATACCAATGCTAGTAGTGGATACACAATCAGGTTTTTCTACACTTATGGATGCTAGAAGTGGACTTGCAAATGCTTCAAGAAGAAAAGTAGGATATGGACACGGAAGGAAAAAGTCAAATGCTGCAACAAAGGCTTTAAATGCTGCAACTTTTGGTGCAGTAAATTCTACACTAAACAGTGTGGATAATTTTAAAAAAGATCATAAAGCAATTAAAAAGAATGGCATAGTAATGAATGATTTAGAAAAGGCAAATGCTTTGGAACATAAGATAAATCTTGAGGTAGATAAAATGGTAAAAGCAGGAAAATCAAAACAAGATGTAGAAGAGCAAATGAAAGAGGCTCTATCTCAAGTTATGAGTGCAAGTAAAATTAAAGAGGCAGTTAGAAAATATATGGTGCAAAAGGGAATGAAAGAAATTAGTGAATCAGACTTAAATGAAATTGTAGATACAATAAATAGTGAAATTTTTGGTAGCAGTGTAGATAAAAGTATAGAAAAATATATTAAAAAAGCTAAAAAGGATAAATTAGATTCAGAAGATATAGATAAAATTTTAGATAGTATAGGCAAAAAAGTAGAGTCTGGTGTTTCTGCAGTATTAAATGACGAATCTTCAGGAGATGCTAGTCATAAAAAGATAAAAGAAAAAATAAAAAAACATATGGAAGACAGCGGAGTAGATAAAATAGATGCAGATACAGCAAAAGTATTATTAAAATCTGATGATTCGAAATCAGATTTTGGAATAGGAACTACAGATGAAGTAAGAAGAGGGATTGAAGCAGTATCTAAAGGTACTGATAAAAAACCACAAAAAACTTTTGACAAAAAACAGGCTGTTAGTGCAATTGAGGATGCTATGCTTGCTGGAACAACAAAAGCAAGTAGTAGTGACTTAAGTAAAATGTTAAGAGAATTAAAAACACTTAAGGAAAAATCTAAAAACAATAATGGAACAACAATTGTTGACTTAGCAGAATTTACAAAAGGATTAAGTGATAAATTTGAATAGGGTAGGTGTAAATAATGAATAAGCTCAAGAAATTAATAAAAAAACTAAGTTTCATATTAATTGTTTCTGTTACTATGCTAACGACGTTAGAAAGTACTTTTGCTCCATATGAAATTTATGCAGATACCACAACAACTACAACCACAACGGATCAAGCTAAATCAGAACAGGATTTGCTTACGAAGACTGGAAGTGCTATAGGAACTGCTGGAGACTTTTTAGTTGGACTTGCACTTTATATTCCAAAAGCAATGGCTATGGGGTTAGCAAGTTTACTTAGAGTATTGGTATATGGAATTACTAGTATAGGTAGTTCTGGAGATGGTATTGGTTCTGTAGATGCAATTATATTTAATGAAGCAGAAATTACAAGTATAGACTTTTTTGATACATCTTCAAATGGCACAGTAAATAAAATTAGAGAAAATATATCTATTTGGTATTATGTTTTTAGAAATTTATCAATAGTAATATTATTAGGAATCTTATTATATGTAGGAATAAGAATGGCAATGTCTACTGTAGCATCTGATGAAGCAAAATATAAAAAAATGTTTAAAGATTGGGTTGTTAGTTTAGCTTTAGTATTTGTTTTACAATATATAATGATTTTTACAATAGGAGTAAATAATGTATTAGTAGATGTACTAAATGATGCAAGAAATAATGTTCAGACAAGCGAAGCTGGAAAACAATATGACAATGCACTTGACCAAATTGCATCACAGGCTTGGAATGTCGATTTTACAGTAGGAGTATCATCAACATTAGTATATATAATTTTAGTTGGTATAACTATTTTATTTTTAATAATGTATATAAAACGTATGCTTACGATAGGATTTTTAATAGTTATATCGCCACTTATTACGATAACATATTCGATAGACAAAATGGGAGATGGAAAGTCGCAAGCATTAAATGCCTGGCTAAAAGAATTTGTATTTAATGTATTAATACAACCATTCCATTGTATTATATATTTAATTTTTGCTAGTACAGCAATTAATTTACTTACAGAACAACAAACCCTTGCAGCAGCAGTTTTATCTATTTGTATGATATTATTTATATTTAAAGGAGAAAAAATTGTTAGAGAAATATTTAACTTTAGAGCAAGTAGTTTAGGAGAAGCAATAGGTGGAGCAGCAGCAATTACAACAGGAATTTCTATGTTAAAAGCTAGAGGAGAAAAAGATAAGAAGAAAAATATAGATACTAAAAAATTACCTAAGATGGAAGATCCAGGAAAGAAAACAGGTAAACCAGGAGGAACGCAACCAGGAGGAACGCAACCAGGAGGAACGCAACCAGGAGGAACACAACCAGGAGAAACGCAACCAGGAGGAACGCAACCAGGAGGAACACAACCAGGGGAAACGCAACCAGGAGGAACACAGCTAGGAGGAACACAACCAGCAAAAAGAAAAACAAATAAATTCGTAGCAGCAGTAGGGAAAATCAAAGCAGGTGCAAGTAAAGCGGTTAATAGTGTTGAAGAAGCATATGATGGATTGCCACCTGCAATAAAAGGCACTATTGCAGCGAGCGCAAAAATTGCAACAGTTGGTACACTGGCAGCATTAGGAGCATCAACAGGGTCTAGCAAGGGAGCTTTGGCTGGTATGCATGCAGGAAATTCATTAGCAGAAGGAGCTGGTGGAATTGCAAGTTCAAGAAAAGCTAACAGATTAGTTATGGATAATGAAGAGAGCTTTGCTCAAGCATATCAAAATTATAGACAATCGACAGGTTATACAAATGATCAAATTGCAACAAAAACAGAACAATATTTGAATGGTGATATTAAGGCTGAAGAAATGAATGATGCAGACAAAGAATACTTTAGTTATGCAAGTAAGATGCAAAAGACATACAAGGTCGTTGGCGAGGAGGACACTAAAGAAAAAATGCAGGAAACATTAGGATTAATTGCAGCAGGACAAATACAACCGCCAAAGCAGAAGGTACCAAAGAAAAGAAAACCAAAGAAATAGAGTGTTATAGTAATAAGAAAGTGGGTGAATAGTATATGGCAGGAAGTTCAGGAGGAGCACCAGCAGGTGGCTCAGGAGGAGCACCAGCAGGTGGCTCAGGAGGAGCACCAAAAGGTGGCTCAGGAGGAGCATCAGCAGGTGGTTCAGGAGGAATACTAGTAGGTGGTTCAAGAGGAGTACCAAAGGGTAGTTCAAGAGGAGTACCAAAGGGTAGTTCAGGAGGAGCACCAGCAGGTGGTTCAGGAGGAACACCAAAAGGTGGTTCAGGAGGAACACCAAAAGGTAGTTCAGGAGGAGCACCAAAGGGTAGTTCAGGAGGAGCACCAAAAGGTGGCTCTGCAAAACAAGCATTTGGGGATGCTAAGGGATTAATAAAAAGTAATAGAGGAACTAGAAGTTCTGATAGCCAGTCTAATAGCGAGTCAGATGATAACCAAGCAGAAGCTGGTAATGCAATGGAAACAGCATCTACTGGTGGAAAAGGAAAGAATGCTGCTAAAAAAGGAAAAGATGCAGCTAAAAAAGCAGGAGATCTTTTAAAAAAAGCCAAAAATATTAAATCTTTAGCTCCAATTGTTTCTGCTTTAAGTGCTATTCGGAATTGCTTTACTTATTATATTTTTAATAATAGGATTTATAGGATTTTTTGTAACTTTGCCAGGTTTGGGCATGGAGAAAGTTACAGAAGCATGTAAAAATTTTTGGAACTGGGTAAAAGGTGCTGAAAAAATAGAAGTTAGTGAAACTGATTTGGTAGACTTAGCCAATTACATACAAAATTTAGGATATGGTCTAAGAGAATATGGTTTTGCAACTGAAGAACAAATAGGATTTGATTCTAATACTGGAAAAGTAAATAAAGTATCTACTGAATATAAGGAAAAAGATGAAGATACTCCAAATTATTTATATGCATATATATTACAAAATGAAAGAACATATACTTTAAGAGGTGTTAAAAAAACAGGTTTTAATAAATTATTGTCTTGTATTCCAATAATAGGGAATATATCGAATGCTCTAGAAGATTCAATTAGAAATACTAAATATATAAATAATCCGGATCAATATGGAATGATACATTTTGATTCTACGAACGAAGATTGGTGGAATAGCATAGATGATTTTAGTGCATCAATTGATAGAGATAATAATAGATTAACAATAAAAACAGGAACTCTTGTTACAAGCCAGATGAACTGGGATTTAACAGGATGGACAGGAAGATACGGTAAACCAATAGAATTATCTTTAGCATTACATTTATCTACTATGGCACCAGATTTTGTATATGACTTTTGTACTGATGGAGATCTTCAAACAGATATTGAATTAAGTACACAAGAAATGGAGTACAATGTTGAATATGCTTTCCACATAAATGATAGCAATCAGACTATAAGTAAAGAGCAAATTGTGAATGAATATAATTCGCTTAAAGAAACAGTTAGTGTAAATGCAAATTATGATGCATTGTTTAGCAAAGCAGATAAATTAGAGCGATATGAATGGGATGGACAGAGCTGCCATACAGCAACAATGGATACGATAGAAGGTACTAATATAGTGAAAGTTACTGATTCTGATACAAACGAAACTATGTACTATAAGGCATTAGATAAAGATGGAAATCCTATAAAACTAGTTAATAGAACAACAGGGGAACTTATATCATATTCAATAAAGGTTGATGGATCAGGAAAACCAACATTTACAGAAGATAACGGAAATGATTCTTGGAACATAGCTTCTGAGAAAGAGTACTATGTTGAACAATACATGATAGAATATGACTGTCTAAGCTTTCAAGATTTAAAAGCAATATTAAATGGAAAAAGCGATAAAGCAAAACTTGATGCTTTAATTTATTTAGAAACTGAAACTGGTTCAGTTAATGCGTATACCCACGAAATGGGGTTATATGAGTTATTAAATAGTATAGATATGTGTATCGATTATATGAAAAAATATGATGATAAAATTACTTGGAATAAACCAGATGATGGTTATCAAAATTATTATAGGTTAAAAGCAAAAGAAATGTTTGAAAAGTATGGTACAACTTTTAATGGTGTGGATGAGGAAAATATAAGAGATAGAATAGAGTTAGATGAACTTTGCAAAAAATTGAATGAGTTATTAATAGATGTAGAGGGAAAAATACAACAGGATAAAGCAAAGATACAAAATAATGTAGAACCAATAATAGAAGAAAATCTATCCTCTGTAGAAAATCAATGGGGAATAGATCCAGATGTATTTCTATTATTGTATAAAGTAATGTCTACACAATCTACAAGTGTACATACATTTAAACCATATATTAATAAGGTTACACATCACTGGTATAGAGACTTATATTTTGTAAAAACACCAGGTAAAACCCCAGATAGCTGGGATAGTGCATATGACTTCACAAAAGAAATAAATGGAAAAGAAGATGAATTTAATCCAGAAGGATTAGCAGATTCAGAAGTTATTCAAAAATTAAATGAAACAGGTAAGATAATGTATACATTAACTGGAAAAGATGGTAATAACAAAGATGTGGAGCAGATAAATCAACCATATATTATAAAGGATGAAAAATGGCATAACAAAGTAAAGAACTGGTTAACTAATGGATACTATTTTATTTATGATGGTACACTTGAAACGGCAGAAGAAATTGAATCTGCAAGAGAATATTTATCAAACTTTGGATATAAACCATCAAACCCATTGTTAGTAAATTATGATAATTCAAAAGTATTAACAGATAAGGACAATAATGTTTCAGACACTGCAACTGTAGAAGAAATAGAAAAGAAAGCACAAGAACTTAATAACGAATTAGCAAATGCATCATATAAAGTAGGACAAAATGGAGATTCTGGACAGAAATATAAAGTTAGGTTACAGAAAATTAGTTTTGCAAAAAAATCATCACTTGCAGCATTTTCAATATTAGAAAATGTTCATACACAAGATGGAGAGTACATATATCATGATTTAAAAGAATTTTTGATTGAGTTGGGATACTTTACAGAAGCAGATTTTAAATCAATTGAGACAGGAGTTTTAGATTGGCTTATTCCAGCATATACTCCGGAAGTATGGCCAGATAAAAAATATGAAAAGAAAGATAATGAATACGGAACGTATATTCGTTCAAAAGCTAGTTTGGATGCTGAAAAAGCAGAAAATGGAGAAGAGGAAGAAGAAGAGGAAGAAGAAATTTCAGCAAGTTCAAGCAATACAGATTTGGATAAAACACAAACTGTTAATGGTGTAACATATATTAATTATAAACAAGGACCATATGGTGCATATGGTGTTGGTGCTTGGGGAGATTGGTCTAATGTACCTGGATATGATAATGAAAATGGCTGTGGTGCAACGTCAACTGCAGTTTTGGCATCTGGATATGGTTGTACTACTACACCTGATATAATGGCCAAATATATACCATATAGAAATGTAGAGGGAATAGCAGATGCAATGCAAGCAGAAGCTGGAGTAACTTGTAGTATAGCAAAAGCTGGACAATCAACTGATTTTTATATAGATACGATTAATCAAGCTTTAAGTGAAGGAAAGCCGATGATTGTATGTGTAACTGGTGCAGTTGATTCAAGATTTACGTCTGGAGCACATTATATTGTTATACTTGGTCAAAAATCAGATGGAACTTTAATATTAAGTAATCCAGGTAATGGTTCTAATCCTTATAAGGCAAAATATGAAGGTGGAGTAAAATCATTTGTAGAAAGATATATGATAAGTGGAGCCGATGGGCATTATCATGGTATTGTAGTTCCTGATACACTTCCAACAGGAGGTTCTGCCCCAAGCAAAAAGAAAAAACATACTGTTGGTTTTGAAGCAGGATTAGATGTTATAACTCCAGGAGAAGCAAAAGTTATAAAGATAGATGGAAATTCGATAACATTAAAATTTACAGCAGAAAATACAGTTAAAAATATGACTATGAAAATAGAAGGAATAACTATAAATTCTGATATAACAGAAGGAGCTCAATTGGAAAAATCACAAGTGATAGGAGTAACAACAGATGAAGATATAAAATTATTGATGCGTGATGAAAAGAAGGCTATTATTAACAATATAGAAGATTATATGAAAGCACCTAAGAAAAAATCAGGAAGTTTAGACGATTCTAAATATGACTTTTTCTATTTTACATATTATGAATCAGGAAAATGGTGTACAGAGGGAAATGGACCAGCTAGTGTTGGTGCATGTCAACCAGGAATTGAACATGGTGCTGGAATATGTCAGTGGACTACAATGACAAGTGGACTTGAAAATATACAAATACTTTGTGGTAAGCTTGCGGAATTAGATAGTAACTTATGTGGAAGTTTGGCTAAATATGCAGATGTAGATAGTGTAACGTTAATTAACAAGTATGCAATGCAGCCAACTTTTGAAGATAGTTATTTAAAACGAGATTTTAAAGCTATAACAGAGAGAGATAGAGATAGATTTTTGGAATTACAAATGCAGATAGCGTTAGAAGAAAAATATCAAACTTTTGACGATTTAGATTTATCATGGATGAAAGAAAGACCAGCTGTTGTACAAGGAACATTAGGGTCTTTGGTAAACTGGGGACCATATATGGGATGGGAAAGTGCAATAAATGAATCAATGAGTGATGAAGAAATTATTATTAGTTTATTAAAATATGCATGTACCAAAACTAGTACAGTAGGTAGTTTAAATAGCAGATGGAATCCACAAGCAAAAGCAGCACTTGATATTTTACATGGTGAACTTGATGCAAAAAAATTGTTAGAAGAAGAAGATTATGGAAATGAATATGGAACTGGTGGACAATATGTTAACTTCTTATCTACTCAATAAAATATTTAAGGGTGATAAATATGAAAAAAGTAAATTTATTAAAAAGTATAATAGTAATATTAATTATTATTGCTTTGCTAATAATGTTAATTATTAATATTATACGAATGAATAATAGTGCATCGGAAAATGTACTCCAATATAGTAAGAGTGAACAATTTATTTTTGAAGATATTAGTGAAGATTTGGTAAAACCACAATTTTCAGGATTAGTATTGATGAAATATAAAGGTAGTGCATCTCAAGAAGATGTAATAAGGGCAATTTATGTAATGGCAAATGATTTAATACCAAGGTATTACAAGATGTTTAACGGAAAATCAGAATCAGATATAAAAAAATATTATAATGTAACTGCAAATCAAGAATATGCAAAAAGAAAATTGGGAATAACAAGCTATGATTGTTTTAGTAAATTGCAATATAATATTCAGCAGCTAAAGGGTGAAACGTTAAAGTTTAAATCGTATAAATTTATAAAAGACTCAGTAGAAGAAGTTGAAGAAGGAGTAAAAGCAAAATTAACAATATTATATGAAAATAATAAAGAGCTACAATTAGAAATATTCTTAAAAAATAACGTTAAAGATAACGAATCAATATTAGAAGTTTTATAAAAGACTAGTATTAAAAATGTTAACTGATAATATTTGAAAAAAGTGTAAAAATATAAGAATAAGCATTATAACAAAATAACTAAAAAGAAAGGAGTTTCGTATAATGATTAGAGTTATACTGTTATTATACGAGAGGTTATGATGAAAAATAGTTTTAATTTAAAGAATATAATAATAATATTAGTTATATTAGTGCTAATATGTACAAACATAATATTAATTTTAAATAGAAAGACAGTAAAAAATACTGGTAATGTAAATAATGTTAATATAAGTAATAGTACTAATACAAATACAGTACAAGATGAAGAACAAGAAACTTTAGAAAAATTAAAATCTATGAAAGAAAGAGAAAGAATGGAATATTACTTTTCTGAGTTTATGGAATATATAGAAAATGCAAAATATCAAGAGGCATATGATTTATTATATCCAGAATTTAGAGATAAATATTTTAAAACTTTGGATGACTTTAAGAAATATGTAAATAAAACATATCCTGACTTTGTTTCTTTTAGTTATAATGATATAGATAGGCAAGGATATATTTATGTACTTACTATAACTGTTATTAATCCGGATGTAGATAAAACTGAGGCTAAAAAAAGTCAGAGAATTGTAGTAAAAGAAAATAATTTTAACGATTTTGTATTATCATTCCAAGTTATATAAGGAGAAAAGTAAATGAAATTTTGGTTAGATTTTAGATTAAAAGTAAGGAAGTTTTTTAGAGAACATAAAAGAGTAATAATTATAATTGTAATTATTTGGGGATTGATTATTGCAATAAATTATTTTTTGAAAGGTAAGCAAGAACCGGTAAAACCAATTACTACATATGATCCACATAGTCCGGTAATGGATGAAACAGATAAAGTGCCTGATGAATATAAAGAGCCAATTAACAATCTTATAGACAATTATGTGAATTATTGTAATAATAAAGAGTATGAAAATGCATATAATTTGTTGAGTAATGAATTTAAATCTAAATATTGTAATACCCTTGATGGTTTTAAATCATATGTTGATGAATTGTTTGATGAAAAGAAAATCTATAATATTCAGAATTATTCTAATGTAGATAATGTATATGTCTATAGAATAAGATTATTAGAAGATATTTTAGCTACTGGAACAACTGATGGATATGAATATAAAGAAGAAAAAATAGCTATACAAAAAGAAAATGGTGTTTTAAAATTATCACTAAATGGTTATATAGGAGAGAAACAATTAGGAATTATAGCAGAAGATGAGTATATGAGAATAAATATTGTAAAAAAAGATGTAACATATGAAGCAGAAAATTATACGGTTGAAATTACTAATAAAACAGGAAACTATATAAACCTATTAGACAATACAGAATCTGATGAAGTTGTTATGAAAGTTAATGGAGATACAAGAACTGTTAAAGGATTAGAAAATGGAAACTTAGTTGTTTTACCTAATAGTAAAAAGACTATACAACTACCTTTTGATAAATATTTTGATGATGGTGCAAATGCCGATTCACTTGTGTTTAATGCAATAAGAATATTACCAGAATTCTCAGGAGATAAAGATAAAGCAAAGCAAGAAAAAGACAAAGCAGTAAAACTTTATAGTTTGACAATAAATTTACAACCAAATAATAAATAAAATAATAGTAATAAAAATCGCCTTTATAAAATATAAATTATAAAGGTGATTTTTTATGTTTGGGAAGAAGGTTATATTTTGTTTAGTTATTTTTATTTTATTATTTAGTTTTGTACGGAGTTATATATGCAGATGATGAGTTGGAAGAGAATTTAGAAGAAAAGGAATTAAGTGAAGTAATTAATGTTGCAAGCAAAAGTATTGCAGAACCAATAATAAATTCTAGAATAGGAATTATATATGATAGAAAATCTGGGAAAGTAATATGGGGAAAGAACGAAAATAAAAGAAGTGCAATGGCTTCAACAACAAAAATAATGACATGCATAGTTGTAATAGAAAATGCTGATTTAAATGCTGAAGTTAAGGTATCGGCTAAAGCTGCAGGAACAGGTGGTTCGAGACTTGGACTAAAAAAAGATGATAAAATTACAATTAAAGATTTATTATATGGTTTAATGTTACGTTCTGGAAATGATGCAGCCGTAGCACTTGCAGAATATGTTGGAAAAGATAAGGAAGGATTTGCTAATTTGATGAATAAAAAGGCAAAGGAGTTAGGATTAAAAGATACACACTTTGTTACACCACATGGCTTAGATGATCCAGAGCATTATACAACTGCATATGAACTTGCTAAGATAGCAGATTATGCACTGAAAAATGAAATGTTTGCAAAAATTGTAGGTACAAAAGAACATACAATTAATATTAATGGATATGCTAAACAATTATGTAACACAAATGAATTATTAGGTTATTTGCAGGGAGTTAGTGGCGTAAAAACAGGTTTTACTAATAATGCTGGAAGATGTTTAGTTACATCTGTTAATAGAAATGATTTTGAAATAATTACAGTAGTGCTTGGAGCAGATACTAAAAAGATAAGAACTGCAGATAGTATAAATTTGATAGAATATGCATATGAAAATTATAAATATCTAAATATAGAAGATATAGTAAATGAAAAGTTTGGTAATTGGAAAGAAATAAATAAAAAAAGAATACAAGTTGAAAAAGGAAAAAATAAAACTGTTGTATTGAAGTTAAGAGAAATAAAAAACAAAGTAATACCAGTAAAAAAATCTGATATTGATAATATAAATATAGAAATTAATTGTTTATATTATTTGAAAGCGCCAATAGAAAAAGGTGATGTAATTGGAAATTTAAAAATAACATTAAATGAAGAAGTAGTAGAAGTAGTAGATATAGTAAATAATGAAGAAATAAAAAAGAAAGATAGAAAAGATTACTTTTTAGAATTTTTGAAATCTACATATTGACTTTTATAGTTAAATTTGTTATTATAGTAATTGCTTCTGGAAAAAGAAGCATATGCGGGAATAGCTCAGTTGATAGAGCGCTGCCTTGCCAAGGCAGAGGTCGCGGGTTTGAGCCCCGTTTCCCGCTCCAAATTTTATTATATAAATTTTTTAAATTAGTGTCATATCTAATAAGTAAAAGCATATAATAAAATATAAAGAAAACAAACGACATACCAAAATTAAATATAGTATAGAAACAAAATATTTGGTATATAGTCTTATGTAGTTTATGGCGATATAGCCAAGTGGTAAGGCACGAGTCTGCAAAACTCTGATCCCCGGTTCGAATCCGGGTGTCGCCTCCAAAGCAAAGTGTATAAATGTTGATAAAACAACATTTATACACTTTTTTTTATAATAAAATACCAAACAATGTTTATGAAAGTTTGAAATAGATTTGTAATAGTAAAGTAGTGTTAGAATTAAAAAAGTAAAAGAAATACAATTGTTTTATAAAGAAGGTTACATAACTTCTGAGTGAATTTTATAACTGAGAAGTATGCATTAAAAACATATAAGTATTAGATTGACAAGTTTGTTATTTTGATAAAACAAAACAATATTTTTGCATAATAAAGTACTATAAATATTATTATAAACAAAAACTGTGAAAGGCTACGGAAAATAGGAAAAAAACAAAAAAATATATGTAAAATAGTTGCTTTTGTAATGAAATTGTAATATAATTGTAATATGGGTTTTAAAAATATAATCGTACAAAAGATAAATAAAAATATAGTAAATATCATATAAATAATTATGATATTTAATTGTTTTAAAGTTAAAATAAATAAAATATAAGGAGTGTTTATTTGTATGAAGGAGAATGTATTTAAAAAATTAGTTTGTGTACTAATAATAGTTTGCATGCTAGCTATGATGTTTGTACCAACTTATGTTAAGTCAGCTAATGTTGTTGTTTCAAATATGAGCAATACAGGACGTGGTATAGGAAAAACATCAATATATACTGTAAAAATTAATGGATATAATAATTTATATTGTGTTAGAGGTGGAGCTACTCTAAAATCAGGTATGCAATTAAGCGATGATGGAGTAAGCTTATATACAACTACAGGAGCTGTTGTAAAAGATTCTAGTGCAATTCAATGGATATTAGATAATATGTATTTAACAGAAGGAACAGATGCAAACACACAAAAAGTAATGAGACAAAATCTTATTAATATAATGAAAAAATATAATACATATAAAGATGCAAACGGAAATGGATTGTTAAATCAAAAATTGCATGGAAATGGAATTAATGATAAATGGATAAATAACGCAATAGATGATGTTTTAAATGATAAGACAACATTATATGCAGTTCAACAATATGCAATATGGGATCATGTAAAAAATTCTGTAAGTGCATATGACAATACAATGAAAAATTCAGATGGAAGTTATAATGCTATTCCAGGTGCAAAAGCAAAGCAAGTTCATTATACAGCACTATATATTACATTAAGTGAATTAGCAGCTGAAGCACAAAAAAATGGTTATAAATCACCAAATAATTCAGGACGTAGTTTTGATGTTCAAATAGAAAAACAAGCTAATACTAAAGTAACAGTAGCAAATGATGGTAAATCAGCACTAATAGGTCCATATAAATTAAAAAATAATCATTCATCTGTATCAAAATCTTTTAGTGCAACAATTAACTCAGATAAAGCAGATAAAGTTGAAACTGTAAATGCAAGTGGAAATGCTGTTAGCGTATCAGAAACTCAAGGTGAGTTTTATGTAAAAGTTACATATAATAAAGGTTTTGCAAAAGGAACAAAATATAATATAGGTATTAATGTAGGATTAAGTGGTTATAAAACTATAGCTACACTATTAGATACAACTAATAAATATCATCAACCATTAGTAACAATTAGAAAACAACCATATAATAGTAATACTAAAACAGAAATCGTAGAAGAAGAAAATTTAAATGGAGACTATAGTTTAGTATTAGAAAAAATATCAGTTGGTGGAGAAAAAGTTTCTGGAGTTACATTTAAAGTAAAAGAAGGAAATGGAGAAGAAAAAGCTTACGGACCAACAGATTCTAACGGAGAAATTAAAGTATTCGAAGGAAAACAAATAACAAAAGAAGGTGTAGATGAATATACAATTACAGAAGTAAATGTAGGTAAAAATAAATTAATAAAAGTACAAGATCAAATTAAAATATATGTTACTAAAACAATAGCAGATGGAAAATATGTTGTATCAAAAGCTTCTTTTGAAAAAGATAAAGATGTTAAAGAAAAGACTGTAACATTAGAAGATGGAACAAAAGGAACTGTAACTATGACTAATACAAATAGTTTAGTTAAAGTAATTGTACCAAATAAAAAAGATGAACCAAAAGAATTTGATTTAGCATTAAGAAAAAATATAGCAGAAATAAAAAGAGATGGAAAAAATGTAGATATAGGAAATGATAGAAATCCAGAAATAAATGTAAATTCAGCAACTAAATATTTACAAACTAAAACAGCGGGATATTATCACACAAAAAATCCTGTTACAGTTAAACCAGGAGATACAGTAGTATATTCAATTAGAGTATATAACGAAGGTTATATAGATGGATATGCAAAAGAAATAACAGATTATTTACCAGCTGGATTAGAGTTTATAAAAGATAGCCAAATTAACAAAGATAATGGTTGGACAGCAACAGAAAACCAAGATGGAACAACAACAGTAAAAACAAATAAATTACAAGGAGAATTAATTAAAGCATCACAAGGTGCAGACGGTTTCTTAAATTATGTAGCACAAAAATCAGCAGGAAATAGTGTAAAAGAACCAGAATTTAGTAAAATGGTTCAAATAGAATGCAAAATAAAAGATGATGTACAAGATAGTAAATTATTAGTAAATGTAGCAGAAATTACAAACTATGGATATACAGGTGAAGATGGAAATTATATAGAAGCCAATAAAGATGGTGTAGATGTAGATTCTGAAGAAGATAATGTATTTAAAAAGAATGACAAAATTAAAAATATAGATGATTATTATAACAATAATGTAAAACCTCAATATAAAGAAGACAACAAAGATTATAAAGGTGAACAAGATGACGATGATTTCGAAAATGTAATAGTTAAACCAGATTCAAATCAATTTAAATTTGTTTTAAATAAAGTAGACGAAGAAGGAAAGCCTTTAATTGGAGCAGACTTTACAGTAGAAAGATTTAAAGAAAACAAAAATGATGTATTATTAGATAATAAAGAAGTTAAAGGTACTTATGAAGTTTTAGAAGACAATGTAAAAATTAATACTACATATTTATATAAAGTTGTTGAAGTTGAAAGTGCTCCACAATATGTAAATGTAATGAATGGAAAATACATTACAATTGCAACATATATGAATAGTGATAAAAAATTAGTCTTAGGTGCTTACCAAAAAGATGAAACAGCCAATGAGTATTATTCAAAATATGGATTTACTATAAATAATAATGATGGAAGTATAGTAACAAAAGATCAAACAGATTTATATGATAAGATTAAAGTTGCAGTTAAAAATGAAACAGAACCACAACAAGTAACAATTACTATACCAAACGAAAAAGAAGTAATTCCAGGAAAATATAATATTCAAATTAAAAAGGTAGATGCCAAGGATCAAAATAAAGTATTACAAAATGCTGTATTTACAGTATTAGATAGAAATAAAATTTCATCAGAAGTAACAACAAATGCAAGTGGAATTGCAACAGTTGCAAAAGATGTTGATATAACCAAAACAGAAAAAGATAAAACATCAATAGATAATTATGTAATTGCAGAAAAATCTGTACCAGATGGTTATGTATTAATAAAAGATCATCAACTTATAGTTAGAGTAACAACAGGATTAACATCTGATAATAAAAATTATGAAGTAAAAGATGTAGATGTAAGTATTTCACAAAAAAGTGGTTCAGAAAATACACAAGCAGAAAAAGAAATGCTTGAAAAAGGTGTAAGCAAAAAAATAAGTGGAAATACAATTACAATTACAATACCAAATAATCCAGAAGATAAAGAATTTGATTTAGCATTAAGAAAATTTATTACAGGTGTAAATGGAAAAGAAGTTACAACAAGAATACCAGTATTTAAAATAGACGAACAAGGAAAGTATATATATGAACATACTAAAGAACCAGTATTAGTTGCAAACTCTAATATAGTAACATATACATTAAGAGTATATAATGAAGGTGAAGTTGCAGGATATGCAAAAGAAATAAAAGATGATGTCCCAGAAGGACTAGAATTTTTACCTGATGACGAAACAAACAAAGAATATAGATGGATTATGTTAGATAAATATGGTAAAGAAACTGATAATGCAAGTGATGCAAAATATATAACAAGTGATTATTTATCAAAAGAACAAGAAAAAACAGCAGGAGAAAACTTGTTAAAAGCATTTGATAAAAAAGCATATGAAGCAGGAAGCATAAAAGAACCAGATTATAGAGAAGTAAAAATTTCATTTAAAGTAAATATGCCAGATAAATCTGAAGAAATTATTATAAATCAAGCACAAATCTCAGATGATAGTGATGAAGATGGAAATGAAGTAACAGATAAAGATTCAACACCAAATGAATGGATAGAAGGAGAAGATGATCAAGACATCGAGAAAATAAAAGTACAATATTTTGACTTAGCATTAAGAAAATGGGTAACAAAAGCAATAGTAACAGAAAATGGAAAAGAAACAGTAACAGAAACAGGACATAAAGCAGAAGATGATCCAGAAGCTGTAGTAAAAGTAGATTTAAAGAAATCTGATATAAATAAAGTAACAGTAAAATTTGAATATAAAATAAGAGTTGAAAATCAAGGTAAAATTGCAGGATATGCAAAAGAAATATCAGATTATATACCAGAAGGATTAGAATTTGTTAAAGAAGATAATCCATTATGGGAAGAAGTAGATGGAAAAGTAGTAACAGATCAATTAAAAGATACATTATTACAACCAGGAGAAACTGCTGAAGTTAGTATATTATTAACATGGATAAACAGCGAAGATAATATGGGATTAAAAGTAAACACAGCAGAAATAAGCAAAGATTATAATGAATATGGAGCACCAGATATTGATTCAACACCAAATAACAAAGTACCAGGAGAGGATGATATAGATGATGCACCAGTAATGCTTTCAGTTACAACAGGTGAAGAACAATCATATGTAATTCTTACAGTAGCTGTACTTGGAATTTTAGCAGGTGGTTTAATTTTAGTAAAGAAATTTGTATTATAATGAAATAAACAAAGTACTATAAATAGGGGAGAGATATAAAAACTCGTTTAAAAGAGGGGTTTATACCTCTTCTTTTTTTTGTGCAAATTTTACAAAAATATTACAAAAAGTATGAATAAATAATTGAATAATATTAATATTACAAACTTGTTACTAAAGTGTAATTTAAAATTAATATAAAAATTATAAAACATAAAAAATAATCATCCGTATAGTGATTTTATTGCTTAAAGAAAAAGTGGTATCTATGGCATATTGACCAGATTAAAAAAAAATATTTAAATAAAATTAATTATAAAATGTATTTGATTTATTATATGAATAATTATATAAATTTATTAGCAGCCTAAATAGCAAAATAAATTAAAAAATAAATAGATTTATAATATATATTACATATAATGTGTATTATACCAACATGAGAGGATAGCAATGAATACAAGAGAATGTCTGATAATTATTAAGGACAAGATAAAGACGTCAGAAGTAAAGAAGTACCAGTATAATCATGATACGCAGAAAATGGATATTACATTTCAAAATGGAAGTGTTTATTCGTATTTATGTGATAATGTACAAGTTTTGAAAAATCCGGACATTTTAAATCCAGCTATGTATCATATCAGCAGGGCTGGTAAAACATTTTTTGATATATCTGGAATGTATGTCTTTCACGGAGCAGTGGATGATTATTGGCATATATGTTTTAAGGATGGAAGTGAGAGGGACTATAATAAAAAGGATTTAGTGATTGAAGAGTCGGTTCTGAATGATAACAGGTCTGCAAATGTGTTTGGATATATGAAAGAAATTGCTGGTCAGATTAAAATGGAAAATGAACCATCGGAAGAAGACTTGCTTAAGAAAAATTATAGCAAAATAACTTTTATAGGTAAGGAGTCTGCACTTGCAAGCTATTTTGGGGAAAATAGAATAGAAAAGAGTGAGAAAGAATATTTTCCAATATTTCCATTTGGCTGTAATAATAGTCAATATGAGGCTGTCAAAAATGCTATGGAGAATCAGCTCAGCATTATCGAAGGACCGCCGGGAACAGGTAAGACGCAGACAATATTGAACATAATAGCCAATATTCTTATGAATGGAAAGACAGTACAGGTAGTTTCTAATAACAATTCAGCAATTCAGAATGTATACGAGAAGTTATCATCATCAAAATACAATCTGGGATTTATAGTTGCATCATTGGGAAAAAGCGATAATAAAAAGAAATTTATTGAGAAACAATCTGAATATCCAGATTTTTCATCGTGGAAACTTGAAGAAGACTCAGTAGATATAATAAATAAAATACATAGTGAATCTATAGAGTTAAAGACAGTTTTTGATAAGCAGGAAAAATTGGCTGTATTAAGGCAGAAGCAATTACAGCTTTCAACAGAATATAAGTATTTTGAGGACTTTATAAAAGAATCAAAGAAATCGTTGGATATTATTAAAATAAGAAAAAAGTTATCGTCAAAATATTGTATGGATATATGGCAGGAGTGTCAGTTCTTTGTTGATAGTAAAAGAAAAATAAGCCTATTATTCAGATTGAAGCTATATTTTAAGTATGGTATCTCTAGTAAAAGTTTTTATAAACAAAATATAGATGAAATTATTATGTCGGCTCAAAAGATGTTTTATATAACTAAAAATAATGAATTGCAAGAGCAGATTATATATTTAGAAAATGAACTTGACGGAATAGGCACAGAGTTACTTGATAATATGCAAGTACATTCTATGCAGGTTTTAAAAGATAATCTGGCAGTAAAATATAAGTCTGACATCCCAAGGAAAAAATTCAGCGAAGATGATTTGTGGAAGAATTCAAATGAATTTGTTAAAGAATATCCAGTTATATTAAGTACCACATTTTCATCACGCAATAGTCTTAATTCAGAGTATATATATGACTATGTTATTATGGATGAGGCTTCGCAGGTCGATGTTGCAACAGGAGTATTAGCATTGTCTTGCGCGAAAAATGCAGTAATAGTTGGAGATACAAGACAGTTATCAAATGTTGTAAAAAAAGATTTTGAAAAAGTAGCTGATGAAATATTTGATAAATACGATATTAGTCAAGGTTATCATTTTACTAAGAGTTTCTTACAATCAGTTATAGAGGTTATACCTGACGTGACAAAGACAATGTTAAGAGAGCACTACAGATGTCATCCTAAAATTATTAATTTTTGCAATCAGAAGTTTTATAAGGGTGAACTGGTGATTATGACTGAAGATAAAGGAGAGGATGACGTTCTTGCTGTAGTTAAAACTGTTAAGGGTAATCACGAAAGAAAGCATTATAGCCAGCGTCAGATAGATGTTATAAAAGAAGAAGTTATACCAAAATATGTTTCAGACCAACCAGAAACAGGAATTATTTCACCATATAAAAATCAGGTGTATGCTTTAAATGAAGAGATTAAAGGTATGGATATAGCAACTGTTCATAAGTTTCAGGGAAGAGAAAAGGATACGATAATAATATCAACGGTTGATGATACTATATCAGAGTTTACAGATAAGCCGGATCTTATTAATGTAGCAGTTTCAAGAGCTAAGAAAAAGCTGATTCTTGTTGTAACAGGTAATGAATTAACAAATGAAAGTAACATTAAAGATTTGATGAATTATATTGAATATAATAATTTTGAAATTTATGATAGTAAGGTATATTCAATATTTGATTATCTTTATAAGCAATATGCCGATGAAAGAAAGGAGTTTTTAAAGAAACATAAAAGTATATCGGATTATGATTCGGAAAATCTTATGTATGTAAACATAGAGAAGATATTTAAGATGGAAAAATACAGTGCATTAGATGTAATTACTCATATTCCGTTAAAGCAAATAATAAGGAATTATCAGCAGCTTAGTAATAAAGAAATCAGATATTTATCTAATCCTGCTACACACGTAGATTTTCTTATATATAACAGAATAAGCAAAAAGGTAGTATTAGTAATAGAGGTAGATGGCGTGGACTATCATACGGCAGGAACTAAGCAGGCTGAAAGAGATATGTTGAAAAATCATATTTTAGAATTGGCGGGTCTTTCATATATCAGAACTAAAACAAATGGAAGTATGGAAAAAGAAAGGATTATGGCTAAACTTGATATGCTTATTTAGTTAAAATTTAAAAACTGCTATATTATTTTTATATAATTTAGTAATTGTACGTGTAAAATCATTTTTAGGAAAATAAATACGATCTCCTTGATAAAGTTCTTCTTCTAATAAAATTTGAAGAAGTTTTTTCTTTGGAGAATATTCAACCATTTTGCCTATTTTAACACCTTGGTTACCAGGTATTTTTTTAGCAAGTTCTAAAGAATTATTAAATAAAAATCCTTTAGTGAATCCTCTATTGAAAACCTTTTTCATATTTAATATATCTGTTTCAACAGATTTTTTTTGTTTTAAAAAATAAGTATCAATCGCTTTTCTATAAGCTTTTATAACTTCGCCAACATATTCTGGACGTTTCATACGCCCTTCTACTTTAAATGATTTTATACCTGCTTCAATAAGCTGATCAACATTTTCAATACTGCATAAATCTTTAGGAGATAAAAGATAACGATCATGTAAGGAAACAATTTTATTATCTTCTTTTAATTGATAAGGAAGTCGACAAGGTTGTCCACATTCTCCTTTATTCCCACTACGTTTTGCAATCATTGAAGACATTAAACATTGTCCTGAA
>ERZ827452.419-NODE-419-length-59271-cov-93.217323_pt1 | contig 59271 bp, 45 predicted proteins | sample MGYA00519866_ERZ827452 | MGnify/ENA primary metagenome ERZ827452 (study PRJEB31778, sample SAMEA3449307) | human gut metagenome | biome: human gut; feature: human-associated habitat; material: faeces | place: United Kingdom | collected 2010/2012 ... | reverse complement strand
TGCTGAAAGTACTTGGCTGGACACGGCCCGGGAGGATAAGTCGCTGCCGGATTCCTATTAGCCCTTGATTCGCGAGAGTCAAGGGCGCTTTTTTGTCGTTTTGGGGGAAGAGAAAATCCCCCGCGACTCAACATGGCTGCGGGGGGAAGGGAGACGCGGGCGCACGGCGGAGCGGCACGCGGAATTTGCAAAATAACAATAAGACGCGCAAAGCTGCAAGAAAAAACAGGGGCATTGCCCCTGCTTAATTGCCGCATTCGATACTAATGGAAGTAAACACGTCCAGCAAATCGTCCACCTTCAGCGCGCGCTTCTCGTCGCCCGCCTTGTCCATGATGACGTGTCCTTGGTGCATCATCAGCAGGCGATCGCCGTATTCCACCGCGTGGCGCAGGTTGTGCGTCACCATCAGCGTCGTCAGATGCTTCTCCTGCACCACCTTGTTCGTCAGCTGCATCACAATTTCTGCAGTCTTGGGATCGAGCGCGGCGGTATGTTCGTCCAGAATCAGGAAGTCAATGGGCGTCATTGTCGCCATCAGCAGTGCCAGCGTCTGCCGCTGACCGCCGGAAAGCGATCCGACGGGTACATCCATCTTATCCTCCAAGCCCAGACCCAGCGGCGCCAGCATCGCTCGATACGCTTCGATCTTCTTGCGGTTCGTGCCGGGGGTCAGTCCGAATGGTTTGCCTTTGTTGTCCGCCATCGATAGGTTTTGCAGAATCGTCATTGTCCCGCACGTTCCCATTGCCGGATTCTGGTAGACGCGCCCCATCCGACGGTAGCGGCGGAACTCCTTCACGCGGGTGATGTCCTGCCCGTCCATGAGGATTTGCCCCGCATCCACCGGAATTGACCCGCAGAGCAGGTTGAGCATACTCGTTTTGCCCGAACCATTGCTGCCGACGACGCTGACAAAACTGCCTTTCTCAATCGTCAGGGAAAAATCGCGGAACAGGCAGGTCTCCTGCACCGTGCCGGGATTGTAGATTTTGGTAATATTCTTCATTTCAAGCATGAATGCGCACCTTCTTTTTCCGCGTATTGGACAGCACAAGAATCGCGAGGAACAGCACTGCCGTGATGAGCTTCATGTCCTGCGCGTCAAGACCGAACGAAATCGCAATCGAAACGCACGCCTTGTAGAGAATCGAACCAATCAGCACCATGGTGGTGGTGCGGAGGAAGGAGGCGTGGCGGAAGAGATTCGTGCCGATGATGACGGACGCAAGCCCGGCGACCATCGTGCCGGTGCCCATCGAAATGTCGAAGAAACGCTGCTGCTGACACATGACCGCGCCCGCGAGCGCAACCAGCGCATTCGCAATAATCAGACCAAGGATTTTGACCGTGCCCTGGTCGCGGCTGAGCGTTGTGACGACGGACGGGTTGTCGCCCGCCGCGCGCAGGAGGTAGCCGCACTTCGTCCGCAGGAAGAGGTCAAGGAGAATTTTCGCAATCAGCGCAATCAGGAGGATGATGATGAGCGTGGTGTAGGGGGAAATCGCCTTGGGCAGCGATTTCGTGAAGGCGTTGCGGAAGAGCGTATCGCCGCCAAAGAGGGGAAGATTCGCCTTGTTCTGGGCGATGTGCAGGTTGATGGAGTACAGACCAGTCATGGTGATGATGCCGCTGAGCAAATCGCGGACGCGGCATTTGACGTGAATCAGCCCGGTAATCAGCCCGGCGATGCCGCCCGCCGCGCAGCCGATGAGCAGCGTCAGCCACGGCGCAACGCCTTGGAGGGTCAGCGTGGCGGAGACCGCCGCGCCCAGCGGGAAGGAGCTATCGACGGTCAGGTCGGGAAAATCCAGAATGCGGTAGGTGATGAGAAGCCCCATTGCCATAATGCCATAGATGAGCCCTTGTTCCAGAATGCCGATGAGCATGTTCAGCGTCATAATTAGTCACCTCGTTGTGTGGATGTTTGCGGGGAAAGAAGCTGCATAATAATAGGAAGGAAGCCCGGACATGCAAGACCCTTCCGGCTGCGGGAATACAGCCGGAAGGAAGAGGAAATGGCTTGTTTACTCTGCCGTCACGTCGATGGCGCGTTCGGACAGTTCCGCGGGGACGGTCAGACCGTATGCCGCCAGCGCATCGGGGTTGACGTACAGGTAGGAATTGCTGATGGTCTCGTAGGGGATATCCTCGGCGCTTTCGCCGCGCAGGACGCGCGCCGCCATGCGGCCGGTCTGACGACCAAGTTCGGTATACTCAATACCTTCGGACGCAACGCAGCCATTGATGACCTGCTCGATTTCGCTGCCGAACACGGGCTTGCCATATTCTTCGGACTTCTCCAGCACAACGGCAAGGTAGCTGACGACGGTGTTGTCGGTCAGGTTCGTGGTGCAATCCACCTGCGGGAGCAGTGCGTCAAGCGCCATCGGGAGGTCAGCGCCGGTGGAAATGCCCTTGTCGATGATTTCAAAGCCGTAGTTCGGGGCAAGTTCCTTGTAAAGGGCGAGGGTTGCGTCGCTGTTGGTTTCGCTCGTCGTATGCAGGATGCCAATCTTCGTTGCATCGGGCATCAACGCGCGGATGAGCTTGAGCTGGGCTTCCACAGGCAGCGCGTCGCTCGTGCCGGTGATGTTGCCGGGGTTCTTGCCGTCGGCGCTGGCGAGCATGGCGCTGACCGGGTCGGACACGGCAGTGTAGATGACGGGGATGCCCGCATCTTCCGCGGCGTTGAAGGCAGCCATCGCCGCCGGGGTCGCAATCGCGCAAATCATGTCGTACTTGCCAGCCATCACGTCGGCAATCTGGGCAGAAATGGCGGTGTCCGCCTGCGCGTTCTGAACGTCAAACACAACGTTTTCGCCTTCGACGAAACCTTCTTCGGCAAGACCTTCGATGAAACCGATGCGGCAGTTGTCCAGCGAACCGTGTTCGGCGAACTGGATGATGCCGATGTGAATCACCTCGTCCGCAAGGGCGGTCGCGCTCAGCAGGAGGAACAGGGCAGTCAGCAGGGCAGTCAGCTTCTTCATCATAATGGGGTACCTTCCTTTCCTAAGTCGTCGTTTTTTATTGGAACAAAAAACGCCCCAGTCGTTTCCGACTGAGGCGGTATTCCCGCGGTGCCACTCAGCTTCGCTTTTCTGTACGAAAAGCGCACTCATCCGCATACACTTGATATGCGCTGCCATGATAACGGGTGCAGATTCCCGTTATGCCCTACGATGCGGCTGATGGAAAGCAATCGCATCCGCATGTCTCCATGCATCCGCCCTTACGCCCTGCGCCCTTGCTCTCCCAACTCCCCACCTTGGGGCAAACCCTCCGGAGCCCATTCGCTGCTGCCGTCCGCGCCGCCGTCCCACTATCAGCGACTCCCTGTGCCGGACTGAGAAGCAGGTACTCTTCTCCGTCACCGGTTTATGCGACAATCATACACGCAATTTGCGCGCTTGTCAAGCCCTTTTTGCTGTTTTTGTATTGTTTTTTGGCTGTTCTCCCCATTGATTTTCGGCATATAGTAGAAGGAACTTGCGCGGAACGGAAAAATGTGCTATGATGGGAAAAAGAAGCGAAAGGAAAATGCGCATGACGAACGAAGCCGAAGCAGCGATTCGGGCGCTGCAAGGGGCGTCGGAGAACGCGGAAGAGGCACTCTGGCGCGCGGTGGTGGCGTGTCAGGGGATGCCGTTTCGCACCGCGACGGGGCTGCCGTTCACCTACTGCCTGAAAATCGGGCAGAACGGCCAGCCGAACCGCGAACTGCTCATCGACCGGCGCGAGAAGAGCAAGACGCTCTCGTGGAGCAGCGTCTGTCTGGCATTCCGGCGCGCACGGGAAATTGGGTATGCCGACCGCCCGAAGGCGCTGGGGGATATCCGCGGCGTGAGCTATGTGTACCCGCTGATGTGGCGGTTCGGGGTGCTGCGCGTGCCGGAAATCGTGGAGAAAAACATGTCGCTCACCCTCGATTTTGGGTTCTTTCGCGATTTGAAGGAGGCGGAAACCATGAATCAGCTGATGCGGACAACCCCGGAAGAAATGGGGCTGCACAGTCGGGACATCCTGAAGCTGCTGGAGCGGCTGGAAAAAGAGAACATCAGCGTTGTCAGCATGATGCTGCTGCGCCATAATCAGGTACTATACGAAGCATATTGGCCGCCCTACACGCAGGAGCAGCTGCGCACTGTCTATTCCTTGAGCAAAACGTTCACGGCCATGGCGATTGGCATTGCGGCGGGTGAGGGGAAAATCCGCCTGGATGAGCGCATTGTCGATTTGTTCCCGGAGCAGGCGAAGAACGCGCCGGATTCACCGCAGCTGCAAATGCTCACGATTCGGCATCTGCTGATGATGTCGACGGGGCAGGGAAGCGAGCCGTTCCATCAGGAAAATGCGTGGGATGACGCGATTTCGGCGTTCCTGCGCGAGCCTTTCGTGGATACACCCGGTGAAACTTTCCGTTACAATACGGGCGCGACGTATATGCTGTCTGCCGCCCTCAAACAGCGCGGTATCGACCTTGAAGAGTACCTGCGCGACAAGCTACTTACGCCAATGGGCATCACCGGCACGCGGTGGATTCGCGATCCGAACGGCATCTGCACGGGCGGCTTCGGCTTCTCCCTGCACCCGGAGGACATCGCAAAGCTCGGCATTCTGCTGATGCAATCCGGGCGCTGGAACGGGCAGCAGCTTGTGCCGGAATGGTACGTCCGCGAGGCGACGAGGCGGCAAATTGGCAACGGCGACGACCCGAACAGCGACTGGGCGCAGGGCTACGGCTACCAGATTTGGCAGTGCCGGCACGGGGCGTTCCGCGCGGACGGCATGTACGGGCAGTTCTGCGTCGTGCATCCGGCGACGGACACCATTCTGGTCACGAACTGCCTTACGCAGAACATGGGCGGCGTGCTGAATGCGTACTACGATGAGGTGCTGATGAAGTACGAATCGGATGCTGTGGTGGATGAACCAGAGGTTACGGAGCAACTGCGCCAAAAGACGGCGAATCTGCGCTACGAACGCGATTTGCCGGAGGACGACGGCAGCCCGATTCCGCCGGAATACCTGAACTTGGATGCGCCGAACGTCTGGATGCGCCTGACACTGGATGGCGATATGCTGACAATGCGGAATACGCAGGGGCAGATGCTCGTCACTGCCGGGCACGGACAGTGGCACACGATTTACCGCGCTGTGCACTGCGAACCCTTCTTCACGCGCGATAAAGCCGATACGCCGGCGCTGGGGGCATGGGGGATGAAGGACGGTCGGCTGACGCTGAAAATCTTCGAGCCGGAGATGGTGGAGGAGGACACGCTGACGGTGGAAAAGACGGAACGCGGCGTCCATGTGCAGATGAGAATCACCACGACGGGCGACGAAAACGTGTTCTTCGACCAGACGATTTCGTAACTATCAGGTAAATATAAACAGGACTGCTTCACGCTCGAGGCAGCCCTGTTTTTGGTATTATACTATTTCCAGATTCAACTGCACCATCTGCTTGCGCCTTTTCCGCTCTGGCGTCCGGTCGTTCCATTTAGCGTAGCGCTGCTACGCTGCATTTCACTCCCGTTAGCCAGAACGAAAAATTCGCGGCGCATCTTGGCGCATTCTCATTTGGAAATAGTATTAGCTTTGTGTAAAGTTGCGCATTTTCATCGGCACAATCGCCCGGTAGAGCGTCAGCCGCACTTTGGGGAGCGGCTTCATGCCCTGCCAGAGCGTCTGATACGCCTGCCGAAGCGCCTGCGCGTCGCTGGGCAGCAAGTCCGCGCGGGCATAGAACGCCAACGTCTCGATTTCCCCGACGACGGCCAGTGCGCCCTGCGCGTGAACGGCTGCGTCTGCGCGCTGGAAGAACTGCTGCGGCGTTTCGCTGTGTCCGCGCCGCAAGCCCGCCATCCGCAGGGCATCGTGCGTCGCCTGCATCCACACCATGCATCGTGCGCTTTCATCCTGCGCCTGCTTGTCGCGCGTGGTCGGCAATGTCCACCAAATGCGCCCGCCAGCCGCCGCCATCAGCGCAAGCAGAATCAGCAGCAGCCACGGCACGTCCGGCGGTGGATTGTCCGGCGGCGCCGGTGCGGGTTCAGGGGTATTCGTCGGCAGATTCGCTTCCGGCGAGGGCGACGGTGCGGGGGATGGCGTGCTGGTCGGTTCGTGTGAAGCCGATGGGTCGTCCATCTCCGGCGAAGGCGAGGGTGTTGGCGAAGGCGACGGGGAGGGCGAGGGCGACGGCGAAACCGAGGGCGTCGGCAGATCATCCGGCTGGTTGGGCGCGGATGAGGCGTTCTGCGTCGATGTCCACGGCGTTGCGTCGAACGTCACCCAGCCTACGCCTCGAAAGTAGATTTCCGTCCACGCGTGGGCGCTTGTGCCGGTCACGACCGTCTGCCCTGATGCGTCCACATCCGCCACGAAGCCTTCCACATACCGCGCGGGCAGCCCGACCATGCGGCACAGCACCGTCATGGCGGACGCGAAGTGCGTGCAGTAGCCCTCGCGCGTCATCAGCAGGAAAGTCGATACGAAATCGAGGTTCGACGCCTGTTCGGGAATATCCAGCGAATAGCGGCAGTACGCCTGCAAATACGACTGGATGCTGCGCGCCATCTCGTAGGGTGAATCGGCGCTTCCAGCGGCATTGCGCGCGAAGTCGAACAGGCGCTGTTCGAGGTGACCGGGCAGCCCGGTGTACAGCTTGCGGATGTCCTCGTACTGGGCGTCGGTCAGCTGTGCGCCCGCATCAATCAGCTCCGCCAAGCCGCTCTGCCCGGCGGTCAAATCAACATACGTTGCTGTCCATGTGTCGCCGGAGGTTAAATTCCGCGTCGCGAAAATCTCGCTGCCCGCGTTGAAATACGGCACGATGCCGCTGCCCACGGACAATTCGCGGATGCGCTGCGGCACAAACAGGCTGCTTGCGCTGTCCGACAGCATGGTGACGGTGACGGTCTTTGCTGGCAGATTCGCCGCGATTGTCTCGTTCGGCAGCGTCAGGTCGAATGTCTGGGAGCGCAGATTCTGCCAGCGCGGGCTGCTCCACAGGTAGCGCCGCCCGCCTGTTTCGTCAATCCACATGCTGCCTGTGTATGAACTTTTGGTTACGGCACGCAGGTAAATTCGCCCGCTGCCGCTCACGCGAAGAACGGGACGTTCGCTGGGGGTCGCCGCGCCGCCAAGCTGCGTCGGCCCTTGAGGATAGTACCCCTGCGAGGCAATGGAAAACACGTCGCGCGCGCTGGTGAAGAAAAGGTAGTCATAAATTTTCTGGCGCAGGGCATCCGCTGCTTCCTTCATCGGCTGAACGGTGATGCCGCCGATGGCAACGCCTGTGAAGCTCAGCAGAACGACAACAAGCGTCAGCGGCAGCACGCGCGTGACGGAAATTTCGTCGTACCCGGACACCATCAGCAGCGCAACGCACGGGATGATGGCGGGCAGCAAGCCCCACAGCGCGTCCGGGCGATTGCCCAGCCAGAGCAGCAGCGCCATCAGCAGTACCGTCGCCAGCGCCGGATATGCGCCCACGCGGCGGCTGGTCAGCCCATAACCGATGAAACCGCAAGTTACGCCGAGAATCGCCGCGAAAGGTCGCGCGACAAGCGGAAGCGCCGCCGTCAGCCCCGAAAAATGCAGCAGCAGTGCCCGAACGACCTCAACCGCGTCCGCCGCGCCGCCTGCAATCAGCCATACAATCACGCCCGCCGCGGTGATGACCGCTGCGAGCACTTTTCCGCCGGGGCGCGTCCGCAGGATGGACAGCAGTGCAATCACCGGCAGGCTTGTCCCCAGCGCAAGCGCCCAGAGCGACGATTCGCCCGTGACGCACAAAAGCGTCAGGATGAGTCCCGACGCCATCAAAAGTGCCAGAATCCCGCGCGAAACCGCGCTGCGCAATTCCTTTGGCAGAGCAGACACCTCCTCACCATGTTTGTTTGGAAGAAATCAACCAGTTTCGTCCAACTGTCCGCACAGGCACGGTTGGACTCCTTTGGGTATTTTGCTTCCATCGTCATCATTTTCGCCAGCAGACGCTGCGTCACTTCGGGTGATTTTTCCATCCGCACACAGCAGCGTACACGCCGCGCCGAGGGACAGCCCGCTCATGCCGATTTTCCGCGCGTAAGGCTGCAAAACCTTGACGGTGCGCCCCGCGCAATCCACGGGAATGCGGACGGTATGCAGCGAAAACAGCTTCCTTATTTTTGGGGGCAGGGGAAAGGAACTCTATTTCCTTTATCCTTACAGCGGCAAGGGCTTCACATACCCCACCTCTACCCCAACTTCCTGCAGCTTCAAAATCATCGGCATCAGCCGCGCGTCCTCTGGCGTCTGCGTTACCAGATACAGCCGCACATTCGGCCCCATCCTCCGCATCGACAGCATCACATCCACCATCTGACTATCCAAACGCGCCGTAATCACCACCGTACACCCCACCTTCCGCATCCGCCGCATTTCCAGCAGCAGCACCTTCGCGAAAGGCTCCGGATTGCTGAAATCCGCGCGCGCAAGGTTTTCCAGCAGCATTTTCAGCCCCATGTCCTTGTCCAGCTCCACCGGGTGCGCGCCGGGAAGCGGCAGGCGCGCCGGATGCTCGGCTTTCGCTGCCTGTACCATCACCGACGCGGCGGTTTCAATCAGCGCGTCGCGCAGGTCGGCGTCTTCCTCCGAATCGGCCTGCTTTGGCGGTTCGGCGCAGTCCAGCAGGACGAGCGCGTCCGGCTGAACGGGGTCTTCAAAGCGGCGGACGAGCGCCTCCTGCTTGCGGGCGGATAACTTCCAGTGGATTTTCTTCATCGGGTCGCCGGGCTGATAGGTGCGCACGTCGGTGGGGTTCGTCACGTCCTCGGAGGCGCGCGCCATGGCTTCTGTGCCCATTTCGCCGGAGGACAGGCGGAGCGGCGCGATGTCGAACAGCTGCGGCAGCACGAGCAGTTCCCCGCCGTCCATATTCGGCTTCTGGCGAATCGTGCATACGCCAAAGAAGTCCGACAGCATCACGCTCTGCACGCCGGGTTGAATCGCGCCGACGTGCGCGGCATGGAAGGTAAGCTCCAGCGCCTGTGACCGCCCCGGACGGAGCTGCATCATCTGCGTACCGCTGGCAGTGCTGTTCGCGCCGTTGACGCCGGAGAGTTCCAGCCACATCGGGGCGAGCGGAATCCATCCGCGCCGCTTGACCTGCACGTTCAGCGTCACATCCTCGCCGCGCTGCACCCGCTCGGTGGAGGCGCGGGAGGATACCTCCAGCGTGGCGGATGCGCGGAACACGCCGTAAATCCCGCTCAGGCACAGCAGCGCAATCAGCAGCGCGGGCATCAGGAAAACGGGACTGCCGGTGGAGAACGCTGCCGTCAGCAGTGTCAGCGTGACGAGAATGGGCAGCGTCAAATGCAGCGTCACCTGCCGCGCCGAACGGTTCTCTGCCTGCTTCATGGCGCTCACAGCTTCACCGGCACGGGCGTATTTTGAATGATGCGCCGGACGACACTTTCCGGCGTCACGCCCTTCATGCGCGCTTCGGGGCTGAGCACGAGGCGGTGCGCAAGCACTTGCACCGCCATGTGCTGCACGTCCTCCGGCACGATGTAGTCGCGCCCGGCGAGCAGCGCGCACGCCTGCGCCCCGTGGATGAGGGCAATGGCGGCGCGGGTGGATGCGCCCAGCTGCAAGGCGGCATCCTGACGGGTGGCGGCGGCGATGGTCGCCACATACGAGCGAACCTCCGGCGAGCAGTAAATCTGCGTGACCATTTCCTGCATGGCGATAACATCCGCCGCCGAGCAGACGGGAGAAAGCGTCGCCATCGGCTTTACCACGCCAGAATAGCGTTCCAGCACATCCATCTCCTGCTCAATCGTCGGGTAGCCGATGGACAGGCGCAGGAAAAAGCGATCCATCTGCGCTTCCGGCAGGGGATATGTGCCCACAAATTCGCCCGGATTCTGTGTCGCCAGCACGATAAAGGGCTGCGGCACGGGGTGCGTCACGCCATCCACCGTCACCTGCTGCTCTTCCATCACTTCCAGCAGGGCGGACTGCGTTTTGGGGCTGGTGCGGTTGATTTCGTCCGCCAGCACCACCTGACTCATCACCGAGCCTTCGCGGTATTCCGTTTCGCCGGTCTTGAAGTTGACCAGCGTGTAGCCTGTCACGTCGGAGGGCATCAGGTCGGGGGTGAACTGAATGCGCCGGAACGTGCAGTCCAGCGATTTCGCTAAGGCGCTGGCGAGCGTCGTCTTGCCCACGCCCGGCACGTCCTCAATCAGCACATGCCCCCGGCACAACAGCGCAATCAGCGCATATTCGATAACTTCCTGCTTGCCCACGATAACGGTGCTGATATTGTTCATCAGCCTTTGAATCATTTGCCGCGGCTGCATACTGCGCCTCCTCTTCGTTGATTCCTCCATCAGTATACCCGTTTTCGGCGGATATTGCAAGCAAAGGGCGCTGTTTTTACATTTGCGCGCCGCGGAGAGAGAATGAATTTTCAACGCTCGTTTATCTTTCTGCTGAATGCTTGACACGGTCAAGGTTTTATGCTATGCTTCGTATTTGTTGATATTCCCGGCATTTTGCCGCATTATGGGAGGAAAGCATGATTCGCATCGTCACCGAATCCATGTCCGATTTTACGCAGGAGGAAGCCAAGGCCGCTGATCTCATCGTGATGCCGCTGCCGATTCGCTTCGGCATGGAGGAATACTGGGATGACGGCGTATCCCTGACGCAGGATGATTTTTATGCGCGCCTGCGGGTCGCCAAGGAACTGCCCAAGACCAGCCAGGTGCCGGTGGAACATTACCGCAAGTGCTTCAACCGTCTGCTGGAGAATCCGGAGGACGAAGTGCTGGTGATAACCGGCTCGTCGAAGCTGTCCGGGTGCTACCAGTCGGCGTGCATTGCGCGGGAGGCGTGCCACGACCCGGCGCGCGTGACGGTGCTGGATTCGCTCAACGCGACGTGCGCGGAGTACATGCTCGTCGATCAGGCGCTGCGCTATCGCCGCGAGGGTGTCAGCGACATGCAGACCATGCTGGCGAAGCTGCGCGATGTGATGGCGCACTACAAAATCATCGGTATGGCGGCTGACCTCAAATATCTCGTCATGGGCGGACGTCTTTCGCCTTTGGTGGGCAAGCTGGGCAACCGCCTGAGCATCAAGCCGACGCTGAAGATTGAGGACGGCATCGTCAGCAAGGCGGGCATGGTGCACGGAATGGCGAAGGGGCGCGCGTGGTACATCGAGCAGCTGAAGGAGTGTCCGCCCGATCCGGACGTTCCGGTCTATATCGGCGGTGCGGACTGCCCGGAGACGGTTGCGCTCATCAAGTCGCAGATTGAAGCGGCGAATCTCGGCATTCAGGACATCCGCTGCGTCAAAATCGGGTGCCTGATTGGCACTTATGTTGGCCCTGAACTGACGCTCGTTGCGTGGAAGCGGAAATAATCAAAACGGCAGCTCTCCCCAAATCGCGGGAAGGCTGCCGTTTCTTTATCTGAATCTGCACAGCGCAACGTGCAAATCCACCGTCACATGCGCATCTGCTTTTTGCGCCAGCGCATCCTTTTCCGCTGCCGACAAGTCGTGATTCAGCGGCGTCATGCGCACGAAATCGCCCCATAATTCCGGCGGAACGGGCAGTGTCTCATGCACCCGCACCGCCTTCACCAGCTGTGCCTTCTCCCGCAGGTACGCATCCACCTGCCCTTCCTCGTAGGCGGACATGCCCCGCGCCGCGCGAATCTCCCGCAAATAGTCCTGCCCCGGATAGACCTTCACCAGCATGCTGTCCGGGGATAATACGCGGCGAAACTCGTCGTAATTCGCGGGGGTCAGCACATCCAGCACGGCGGAAAACGTGCCGTCCGCAAAAGGCAGGCGGCGCAAATCTCCCACGCACCAGACGGCTTGGCAGGGCTGATTGGTTGCTTGCAGAATCGCGTCCCGACTGATGTCGATGCCCGCACCGATGCTGTCCGTTCGGCGCGTCAGCAGGGCGTTCAAGTACCAGCCTTCGCCGCAGCCCGCGTCAAGCAGCTTTTGTGGCGCATCCGGCAGCAGCGCGTCGATGGCATCCGCGACCGGCTGATAGCACCCCGCCGCGAACACGCGCTCACGGGCGGCAAACAGCGCCGCGTCATAGAATGTATCCGCCTGCGCCGAAAGCAGATTAACGCACCCGCGCCGGTTCACATTTATGGCGTGGGCGCCCGCGCAAATTAAATTGTCGCCCTGCCGGGAAAGCAGCTGGCGGCAGACAGGGCAAATCAGCCCGTGCAGGTCAGAAACGGCGGCAAACAGCTTTTCGCGCTTGGAAAGCATCGCAAAATCCTCCTTGATATGCTGGACAAATAGGTCAAAGGGGTGTACAATATGCCTGAAATCCATCAGGAAAGGATGAGGAATATGTCTCGAATCGAAACCGTACGCGCTGCGATGATGCAGGCAATGAAGGAGCACGACAAGGAACGCAAGGAAGCGCTGTCGCTGCTGCTGTCCGCGCTGAAAAACAAGGCGATTGACAAGCGCGCCGACCTCACGGAGGACGAAGAGAACGCCGTCGTCCTGCGCGAAATCAAGCAGTGTCAGGAATCCATTGAGCAGGCGAACGGCCGTGAGGATATTATCGCGGAAAACACGCTGCACATGAAGGTATATCAGGAGTTCGCGCCGAAGATGATGTCCGAGGATGAGGTGGAGGCGGAAGTGACCGCTGTGCTGGCGGAACTGGGGCTGGATGCGCCGACCGCGAAGCAGAAGGGGCTTATCATGAAAACGCTCATGCCGCGCGTGAAGGGCAAGGCAGACGGCGCGCTGGTGCAGAATGTGCTTGCGCGGCATCTGGCGTAAGTCATTATACCAGAAATCGAAATCAAAGAAAAGGGGGAGCAGCCCGCATGAGCTGCTCCCTTTTCGATTGGGTTAAGGCACTACCGCACAATTCGTCGGCAGCGCTGGCGATGCCTTTTCTGCCATCTGCTTCTTGCAGAAATCTCGATTTACCTCCAGTAAACCTTCGATTTCTGCAATCGCATCTGACAAAAAATGCATTCGCCATCGCACCAACTCATTTGTGCGGTATTGCCTTAATAGCATCAGCTGTTCGCCGCCAGCGTAATCACCGTTTCCGCCGTCTTCGCCCCCACCACGTCGCCCCTGCAAGGCTCAAACGCAACCGTGCGCGTTCCGCTGCCCGCGTCCGTGAAGGACAGCTTGTACGTCATCGTCCCGTCCGTTACGTCGTAGATGTAGCGGTTCACGCTGCCGTCAATGTACACGCGGATGCTCGTCGTGTTTTTGACGGTCAGGGTGAAGGTGATTTCCTCGTTCAGCGCCGCCGTCGTTTTGTCCGCGCTGATGGCGGAAATCGTCGGCGCGGCTTCTGCCGGTTCGCTCGTGTCGCGGCGCGGCGGGTTCGTCGCGTCGATGAACGACGCGGCAGGCGCGGAAGCCTTGACCGTCGAATCGCTCTTCGTCACGCTGATTGTCCCCGCCGTCAAGCCGTTCGCTGTCGCCGTAATCTTCATCGTTCCGGATGCGCCGTCGTGCTTCACCACGCAAAGGCACTTGCCGCTGAACGCGCTGTGACGGCTTCCGGAGAGCTTCTCCACATTCGCGCCGTGACCGTTGTCCGTGCCGATAATCGTTCCGCCCACGACCGTAAAGGTCACGCTGTTGTCAGCGTTCGGGCAGAGCGTGCCGTTTTTGTCCAGTACGTCGCAGGTGATGTAGACCAAATCATCCGACGCGATACTGACCGCCGTCTTGTCGCTGGAAAGCGCCAGTTTCGCGGGCGTTCCCGCCGTGTATTGAATGTCCTGCGCAATCAGGTTGCCGGAAGCGTCGTAACCGTTCGCGACCAGCGTTCCCGCCGCGTATGCCACCGTGTAGGCGTACTGATTCTTCGTCCCGCGCTGCGCAAGCGTCTTCTTGCCCAGCGACACGCCGTTCAAGAATAGCTCGACGGATGCGCAGTTGGAATACAGCCATACATCGACATTGCCGGATTCGTGCGTCCAGTGCGGCAGGATGTGAACCATCGGCGCACTTGCCCACATGGACTGGTACATGAAGTAAATGTCCTTCGGGAAACCGCAAGTGTCCACGATGCCGAAATAGCTGCTCTTCGCCGGGTATTTGTTCCATTCGGTCGGTTCGCCGATGTAGTCAAAGCCCGTCCAGACGAAATGCCCGCAGGAACGAGCGTTGTTCAAGTAGGCGTTCACCGTTTCCGCAGCCGTGTTGCCCCACGAAACCGCCTTGTTGTCGTAGGACGGATACGCCATGTTCGCGCTGTCTGTCGCATATACGCCGCGGCTGGAAAGCGCCGAGGTCGTTTCGCTGCCGTAAATCGGGCGGTCGGTCTGGTAGGTCTGATTGTTGCCGTTGTAGTTGATGCCCACCACATCGACAATAGCCATCAGTGCAGATAGATTGCCGCCGGGGGCGTTGTTGCCCATCGTCGTTGGGCGGGTGCTGTCGAGGGCTTTCACCGCGTTGTTCACCATCGTGCAGACGTTCACAATCTCGCTGGATGAATAGTCTCCGAGCGTCAAATTCGTGCGAACTTCGTTGCCCAGCGACCACATGATGACCGCCGGATTGTTCCAGTCGCGGCGAATCGTGCTGGTCACGACTTCGCTGTAATGGTCGGTGAAATACCGCCCGAAATCCTTCTGCTTCTTGCTCTTCGTCCACCCGTCGAATAGCTCTTCCACCAGCAGCACGCCCTTGCGCTGGCATACGTCGAGGTATTCCGCGCCGAATGGGTTGTGCGTCAGGCGAATCGCGTTGCAGCCCATATTGGTCAGGATGTCCACCTGCCGTTCAATGGCGCTGCGGTTCTCCGCCGCGCCGATGCACCCGCCGTCGTGGTGGACGCACACGCCTTTCAGCTTCGTGTGGATGCCGTTGAGATAGAAGCCCGTGTCCTTGTCGAATCGGATGCTGCGGTATCCGTAGGGAACGCGCGTGGACTGCTGAATCCTTTTGCCGACTTTCGCGCTGATTTGGGCTTCGTAGAGGTTCGCCGGGGAAGCCGTCAAAAGCGCAGCCGGCGCATTGCTGGGTAGAATGCTCTGCTGATAGCTTGCCGCCAGCCCCGCACCGCCGCCTGCCGTGATGACGGTCGTCGGGGCATAGGTGGTCAGCGCCTTGTACGCGCTGATTTCAGCGGCGGAAAGGGCGGTTTCCACCGGTGTAGCAAGCGCAGCCCAAATAAAAACGTCATTCTCGTCCAAAAACTGCTTAAAGTCATCGAGGGTCGTCGTGCCTTTTTCGGCGAATGCAAAGCCGACAAGGTTATTCTGATTGGCAATCGCCCCGCCGACCGTTTCAGAGCCAAGAGCGGTGGAAAAGTGCGTGCAGAGCACGTTGGACGTGTAAATGCCGCTGAACCACGCAAAGTAACGGTCAACCGCATTTCCCGTTGTTTGCCAGCTAAGCGACGATGTAACCTTGATTTTGGTGATGCGCTGCACGCGCACCCCGCGTGTCAAATCCACTTCATCGCACACCCAATGCTGCCCGCTTTCATCCGTGTAATTGCCGCTGGATGCAACCGGGATGCCCGGCAGTGCGTTCGGCGTTTGCAGCGTCAGCGTCTGCGAATTGTCCGCGCCGTCCGATACCGTGACCGCCACCGTTCCGCCGTCACCCGCGCTGACAATCGGCACGGGCGCGGTCGGGGTCGGCACGCCGTTCTGCGTGCTTTTGCCCCAGACATGCAGCGCCCCCAGCGGTTTCCCCGCCAGCGCGTTCTCGCACGTCAGCGGATTGCCCGATACCGATGCGCTTTTCCCGTTCGCGATTGAATCCCGCTGCTGTGCGTCGCTGATGTGCCATAGCTTCGGGCTGCGGTACGCAACCGTCGCGCTGACGTTCTGCGTTTCTCCTGCCGCAATCACCGCCGACGCATCCGCCGTGCCGACTTTCGCGCCGTCCGGGTCGTACAAATCTACCGTGAACGTCGCCGATGCTTCCGCACCTGTCTTGTTCACCGCGTCGAACGCAACAACCGTTTCGCCGTTGGTCAGGTCACTGTCCAGCTTCGGGGTCGTCACGCGAATGTTCTCCATGCGAATCTGGTCATCCAGCAGCGTCACCAGTTCCACCGGGCGAATCATTCCGCTGCCGGAGTACCAGCGCGACGACGGCTGCTCATTGCGCACGAAAACCGCAATCGTATTCACGCCGCTGACCATCTGTTCCGTTGCATCCACCGCGAACGGGTTGTAGCCGTAATAGTTCTTGTGTACCTGCTGCCCGTTGACGTACACCGTCGATTCCATGTACACGCCGTCAAAGCACAGGACGTAGCGTCTGCCGGGCTGCTTGTCCACGCTGACGGTCGTGCGATACCAAGCGTCGCCGCCATCCAGATACCCGCCCTCATACGTCGCAGGGCTGGACGCATTGAAGTCCAGCTCCACCGACCAGTCGTGCGGCACGCTGACCGTCTGCCAGCTTGCGTCGTCAAACCCCTCTGCCGCTTCGGCGGTCGAGGAATACGCTGTGTTCGCAGTCGCAGAAATCAGGTTGAACTTCCACGAATCAAGCGGAACAGCGGAAACAAGCTGGTCAGCGGTCGTAACGGGGATGCCGATTTCCTCCAGCGCACGAAGGCGCGCATCCAGCGACGAAAACTGCTCCTGCAGCGCCGCAAGCGAATAAAAACCGGGAACATCCGCCACGCGGTCGGTGGAAGAGGGGAAAACGCAGCCCGTTGCGGCGAAAATGCAGTTCTGCACGTCGCCGCTGGTCAGGGTGACATAGATTTCGATGTCGCCGGGCTGGGCGTAGGCGGCGGGCGGCAAGGTGACGGACGCAATGCTGCCCTGCGCGCTGCCGCTAAGAGGGATGGTTGTGCCGGTGCGCAGGTGCTTGACCGTGCCGGAAACGGCGGTGTCGCCAAGGTCAACGGGATTTCCCGCGCGGAGAACCGTGACGGTGATTCGGTGCGCCCGGCGCGCATCGGTGATGAACAGCGCGGGGATGTTCATGCGGCGCAGGGGACGGGTGAGGTCAGCGGTATAAGTGAGAGTAGTGGTAATGTCAGTCAATTTCGCTCCTCCTTGTGTGATGGGTACGGCGGCGCGGGCAGGTACGCCGCGAAATATAGGAACTTGTGTTCGCTATATGCGCATGATAGCACGGATGCCCGCAATTGGCAAGAAAATTTGATTTCATTTGAATTGGCTTGATTTCATTTAATTTCGCTTGATTTTGCTTGAGATGGGGATAGAAAGCCGCGCCCATCCGGCGCGAGGGGGCTGTTCACTTTTCCCTTGCTCCTTCTGCGCGGTTATCCGCATTCCTCCCACCCTAATTTCGACTCTCCCTCTTTCCTTTTCCCCCTCCCTATGGTATAATCATACTGGAATCCTATTTCCGAGGAGCAGAAGGCGTATGATGAAGGATCTGGTAGTCATCGGCGGCGGACACGCGGGCTGTGAAGCCGCCCTCGCAGGGGCGCGCATGGGGCTTGATACCCTCCTGCTGACGCTGAATATGGACGGCATCGCTCTCATGGCGTGCAATCCCGTTATCGGCGGCAGCGCAAAGGGGCATCTTGTGCGTGAACTGGACGCAATGGGCGGCGAAATGGGGCGCGCCATCGACGATACGTTCCTCCAAAGCCGAATGCTCAATATGTCCAAAGGCCCGGCGGTTCATGCCCTGCGCGCACAGGCGGACAAGCAGCAGTACCAGAACCGGATGCGTACCGCGCTGATGACGCAGGACAACCTGACCGTCCGGCAGGGGGAAGTCGCCGCGATTGACGTCGAGAATGGGCATGTCACCGGCGTGACGACAACGACGGGGCAGCATATCTCCTGCAAAGTCGCGGTTGTCGCGTGCGGCGTGTATCTCCGCAGCCGGATTATCATTGGGGAGAGCATCACGCCGGGCGGACCGCAGGGGCTGATGAGCGCGCCGAACCTCAGCGGCAGCTTGACGCGCATCGGCTTTCCGCTCCGGCGGTTCAAGACGGGGACGCCCGCGCGCATCGACGTGCGGACGATTGATTTCGACGAAATGACGCCGCAGCCCGGTGACGAGCCAGTGACGCCGTTCTCGTTTATGACCGACCGCGCGCTGCACAATACCTACGCATGCTATTTGACATGGACGACGCCGGAAACGCACGACATCATCCGCCGAAATCTCCACCGCGCGCCGCTGTATTCCGGCAAAATCCACGGCATCGGGCCGCGCTACTGCCCGTCGATTGAGGATAAAATCGTCAAATTTGCCGACAAGGAGCGCCATCAGGTATTCTTGGAGCCGGAAGGAATGCAAAGCCGCGAATGGTATGTGCAGGGCATGTCCACATCGCTGCCGGAGGATGTACAGTGGGAGATGTACCGCTCCGTGCCGGGTTTGCGTCGGTGCGAGCTGACGCGGCTGGCGTATGCGATTGAGTATGACTGCATCGACAGCCGGCAATTGCGCCCGACGCTGGAAAGTCTGGATGTGCGGGGGCTGTTTTTTGCGGGGCAGATCAACGGCACATCCGGGTACGAGGAAGCCGCCGCGCAGGGCTTGCTGGCGGGCATGAATGCCGCTTTGACGGCGCAGGGCAAGCCGCCGATTGTGCTCACGCGCGATCAGGCGTACATCGGCGTGCTGACCGACGACCTGACGACGAAAGGCACGGACGAGCCGTATCGCATGATGACGAGCCGCGCCGAGCACCGCTTATCCCTGCGGCAGGACAATGCGGATTTGCGCCTGACGCGCATTGCCTACGAGGCGGGTCTGGCGACGCGGGAGCGCATGGAGCGCACGGAACGCAAGGCATCGGAAACCGCGCAGCTGCTGGGCGAACTCCGCAAGGCGAAGTACACACCCGGCATCACGCTGAACGACTGGCTGGAGAAGCATCATCAGCCGGAAGCGCAGAACGGGCTAAGCGCAGTGGAACTGCTGAAGCGCCCGGAAATCACGCTGTCAGCGCTGGCGGAGCTTTCGCCGGAGATTAGGCAATTCGGCAAGCCTGCGCAGGAGCAGGCGGAAATCTCGGTGAAGTATGAGGGCTATTTGGAGCGACAGGAGACGCTGATTCGCCACGCGCGGCAGATGGAAGAGACGCTGCTGCCGGAGGATTTGCCCTACGAGGAAGTGACCGGGCTTCGGATTGAAGCGCGCCAGAAGCTGATGAAGCAGCGTCCGCGGTCGCTTGCGGCGGCGAGCCGGATTCCGGGAGTGTCGCCCGCGGATGTGGCGGTGCTGATGGTGTTCTTGGAGAAGCATAAGGGCAATGCTTAAGTGCCTTTGGGCGGGCGGCATTACTGGATGCTTATTTGCAGCTGAATTCTCTTGTTGCAGGGGATTTCGCCTCTGCGGAGGCGACCAAAGGACTTTCCGATCGCCCTTTGGAAACCTTCGGCGCGGACACCCCCATGTTTCTTGATCTGTATTGTTGCTTGGTATTTTACTGCTCTGAGTATTGCTTCCAAAGAAGCAAAAGGACACCAACTAAAAGCAGTTTCAATAAAGCCCAATAAACTTAGATGGGGATGCGAAGCAGTCCAGAGGGCGACCGCAAAGCCCTCTGGTCGCCTCCGCAGAGGCGAAACCCCTGCTAAATATGCGAAAAAGTATGAAGACGCGCACAACTCAATCGCGCGAAAGGGTCAAGGGGCAGTGCCCCTTAGAAAGAAGGAATGACGATGGGACTGTTCGCAAAACTGCGTGAAGGATTGACCAAGACGCGTGATTCGCTGATGGGGCGCGTCGATACGCTGGTGAAGGAAACGAGGAAGATTGACGAGGACTTCTATGAGGAACTCGAAGATATCCTGCTCATGTCCGACTGCGGCATGAAGGCGACAACCGCCATGATGGATGAACTGCGCCGCCGCGTGAACGAAAACAAGGTCAAGGACGCCGATACCGCCAAGCAGATGCTCAAAGATATCATGATTGAGCAGATGGACATCCCGCGTCCGCCGCTGCGCTGGCCGATGGTCATGCTCGTTGTCGGCGTGAACGGCGCGGGCAAAACGACCACCATCGGCAAGCTCGCCCTGCGCTTTCAGAACATTGGCCGCCGGATTATCCTCTGCGCGGCGGATACTTTCCGTGCAGCGGCGGCTGACCAGCTGACCGTCTGGGCGGAACGCGCGCGTGTGCCGATTGTCAAGCACGCCGAGGGCGCTGACCCCGCGGCGGTCGTCTATGACGGCATCCAGTCCGCCAAGGCGCAGGGCGCGGATCTGCTGATTGTCGATACCGCCGGCCGCCTGCACAACAAGAAGAACCTGATGGATGAGCTGAACAAGATGCGCCGCGTGATTGACCGCGAGTTCCCGGAAGCGGATGTGCGCTGTATGCTCGTGCTGGATGCAACGACGGGACAGAACGGTCTGGCGCAGGCGCGCGCGTTCAAGGAAGTCTGCGAAATCGGCGGCATCATCCTGACCAAACTCGACGGCACGGCGAAGGGCGGCATTGCGCTTGCCATCCGGCAGGAGCTGGAAGTGCCGGTGTGGTATATCGGCGTAGGCGAGGGCATCGACGACTTGCAGCCCTTCAATGCCAAGGACTTTGTGGAAGCGCTATTCTAATTAGGAGGGCAATTATGCCGTCTTTATCAACCTATTCGGCGGAGCTGGATTATGCCTACGCACCGGGGATGTTCCCGGCGATGGAATGCCTGCTGCACCGCCCGGAAAGCTGCCGCCGCGTGCTGCTGCATAGCCGAAGCGCCGGAACCGAGGGCGCACAGCGGCTTCGCGAGGAAGCGGAAAAGCACCATATCCGCGTGGAAGAGGCGGACAAGGCGCTTTCCCGCATTTCGGGGAAGGATAACTGCTTCGCGGCGGCGGTGTTCAGCAAGTTCGAGGATGACCTGCACCCTGACAAGCCGCATATCGTCCTGCATCACCCGTCGGACAGCGGCAATGTCGGCACGATTTTCCGCACGGCGCTTGGCTTTGACGTGCAGGATATCGCCGTCATCCGCCCATGCGTGGATGTGTTTGATCCCAAGACCGTCCGCGCCAGCATGGGCAGCATCTTCCAGCTGCGGCTGCATGTCTATGATGATTTTTCGCAGTATCAGGCGCAGTTCCCGGAACACGCGCTCTATCCGTTCATGCTCGACGGGTCGAAGTCCCTGCCGGATGTGTTGGGCGACATTCCTGACCGATGGACGCTGATTTTCGGCAACGAGGGCAGCGGTCTGCCGCCGGAGTTCAGCCGTCTGGGGCAGCCTGTGCGCATTCCAAGCAGCAATAAGGTGGATTCGCTGAATCTGTCCATTGCCGCAGCGATTGGGATTTACGCCTTTGCAAGGCGGTGACTTGTAAATTCTTCACCCACAGGCGAAATTTGCTTGACGCAGGGCTGCGCTCTGCGCTACAATGAAAAATGCGGAATCCCTTTTTCGGAAATTGGTAGGAGGAAAGAACCATGAAGCAAAGCATGAAAAAGGCGGCGTTGGTGCTGATGCTGGCGCTGGCGGTGCTGCTTGTGCCGCAATGGAGCAATACAGCGCTGGCGGTCACAACGCCGTCGGATATCACCACGGGCAGTGACCTGCCGCCCGCGCCGCCGCTGCCTACGCCGCCCGCGAAAGGCGAAGTCGTTATTTCCGGCGCAAAGACGGTTCGCGGCGGCGAGAAGCTGACGTTCTCCGTCACCATCGACGGAAAAACCGTCCCGAACAGCGATTTGGAATGGACGCTGTACCCGGCGGATGCTTCGCTGGCGACCATCAAAAGCGGCGTTATTACCACCAAACGTGTGGCATACACGCACTATGTGCAGGTGTCGGCGGCGCTGAAAAGTGACCCGTCGCGCTATGCGAACTTCCGCCTGTGCATCGCGCCGGGCGTGAAAAAAATCACCGTCAGCGCGCCCACGACGTATGTTGATTTGAGCGGCAGCAAAACTTTGCAGCTGAAAGCGACGTGCGACCCGGAGGACGCGATTGCCGATGTCACATGGTCGAGCAGCAGCAGCAAAATCGCGACGGTAGATGCAAGCGGTCTGGTGACGGCACGCAAAACCGGCAAAGTGACCATCACCGCCACGGCGAAGGACGGCAGCAAGGTCAAGGGCCGCATCACCCTGCGCGTCGTCAGCGGCGTGACGGGGCTGACCATCGAGGGCGCAAGCAGCGTCGCGGCGGGCAAGTCCATCACGCTCAAGGCGGTGATGATGCCGGCGGATGCGACGGAAAAGGGCGTCGTCTGGTCGGTGGACTGCGACAAGAGCATAGCCGCCATCAGCCAGAGCGGCAAGCTGACGACCAAGAAAATCAGCGCGATTACGACCATTACCGTGACGGCAGTGTCCAAGCAGAACAGCGCGATTCGCGCCACCCACACGGTTACGATTCGCCCGGTGACGACGGGACTTGCGATTTCCGCGCCGCGCCTGACGATTGACCTCGCTTCCCCGACGCTTCAGCTGACGGCAAAATGCATCCCGGAGGACGCCTCCCAGCAGGTGACGTGGTCGACCAGCAACAAGCGCATTGCGACGGTGGATGCAAACGGTCTGGTGACGGCGAAGAAGGTTGGCAAGGTGACGATTACCGCCAAGGCGACGGATGGTTCGGGCCGCTCGGCGAAAATCACCCTGATGGTCGGCAGTGCGGTCGGTACGCTGGAAATCCGCGGCGCAAGTGCCGTTGCGCAGGGAAAAACCATCACGCTGAACGCCGTCATCACCCCCGCTACGGCGACGAACCAGAAGGTTATCTGGTCGGTGGATTGCGGCAAAGACATCGCGACCATTGACCGGCATGGGCGCTTGAAGGCTGGCAAGGGGTTCACCGCGCCTGTGACCATCACGGTAACGGCGGTCAGCGCGGAGAACAGCGCGATTACGGCGACGCGCACCGTGCAGATTCTGCCTCCGGTAACGACGGTTGCCATTTCCGCGCCGAGAAACTACATTGATGTGGACGGCGAGGACAAGACGCTTCAGCTGACGGCGCGCGTTTTGCCGGAAGATGCTGCGCAGAGCGTCACTTGGTCGACCAGCAACAAGCGCATTGCGACGGTGGATGCAAATGGCGTTGTGACCGCGCTCAAGGCGGGCACAGTGACGATTACCGCGACGGCGACGGACGGCACGGGTGTCCGCGCGAAGTTCACCGTCAAGGTACAGAAAACGGTCAAGTCGCTGACCATCAGCGGTGCGGCAAAACTCGGCGGCGGGCAGTCCACGACCATCAAGGCGACGATTCTGCCCAAGGATGCCGCGAATCAGAAGGTTATCTACTCGCTCAACTGCCCCGCAAGCGTCGCGACGATTTCGACCAGCGGCGTGCTGACCACGAAGAACGTGACAGAAATCACGACGGTAACGGTGAACGCTGTCAGCGCGGAAAACAGCACAATTTCCGCAACGTGGACGCTTGTCATTTACCCCAAGACGACGAAACTCACCTTGACGGCAGCCAGCAGCTGGATTAACGTTGGCGCGTCGGCGCAGCTGCATGTGTCGGCAACACCCGAAACGGCGCAGATGCCCATCCGCTGGCGCAGCAGCAACACCCGCGTTGCGACGGTGGATGCAAACGGCGTTGTGCGCGGCTTGAAGGCGGGTACAGCGACGATTACCGTCCGCACGACCGACGGCTCGAACAAGCGCGCGTCGTTGCGCGTGACGGTCGGCATTCCGGCGACGGGCGTGGTGATTACAGGCAACCGCATCGTCCGCGCGGGTGCGACGCTCCGGCTGATGGCGACGGTGCAGCCCGCGAACGCCACGGTGAAGCGTGTGACGTGGGCGGTCAACTGCCCCGCGAGCGTTGCGACGATTTCTGGCGACGGGAAGCTGCGCGTGTCCGCAAACGCGGAAACACAAATTGTCCTCGTCACCGCGACGGTGAATGACGGTCAGCGGGTGAGCGCGGCATACCCGGTGTACATTCAGGGCAAAGCCCCGGTGCCGCCCACGCCGACCACCCCGGATGCGCCGGAAAAGTAAGCAGAATAAAGAACAGACCAGCATGGTGTGATGCCGTGCTGGTCTGTTTTTGGTGATGGATTGAAGAGGATGTTCGGGGAAAACAGACAGAAACGGAAGTCAAGCAATTCGGTCGCGCCCATTTGGCGCGACAATGCGCAAGTAGTTGGTAGAGCAGCTTGGGGGGCGCTCCTGCGGGAGCGCGAAGTTACTGGCAGGGACGCTTCGCTGCCTGCGCCTTGTTGACTTCTTCCTTTGAGTAGGCTTGACGAGAAACAGTTGGGGCGTTGCCCCAAACCCCACAAGGGAGCTCCGCCCCTTGACCCCGCAAGGGGCAATTGCCCCTTGACCCCTTTTCGCGATTGAGTTGGTCTCTTCTTCCTACTTCTTCCGCGTGTTTATCCCTTTAGCCTTCCAATGCAAACGGGGCGAGCGGAAGACCATTCCGCCCAAACAAAGCGACTTTCCCCCAATTCACATATGCATACCTTACCTTCGCCGGGTGGAGCACCGCCACGCTCCGCAAGCGCATCTCCGTCCCATCCAGCGTCACCGACTGCACAGGGTGATACGCCCCGTCCTCCCCGGCAATCTCCAGCAGCAGTTCGCCCGTCTCCCGGCGCAGCACAGGTGCGCTCAGCGTGACAACGAGCGTATCTCCCTGCGTATACTTCCCCAGCGCGCGTGGGGATTCCGGCGCGTCCATGCCATAGACGACGCGCAGGGCAACGTCACACAGGCGCTCACCGGGGGTGCGCTTGTCGGTCGGGTGGATGTTGTCGAACTCGCCGCAGTCCAGCAGAATCGCCAGACCGCCGGGCTGGAGGGCGCTCGCCGCGCGTGCCTGTGCAAGACGCAGGCGCGCCCAGTCGTGCTTATCCTCGTCGCCGGCGGCAATCCACATCGGCAGCTGCACGTTGAGGAAGGGGAGCGAATCGTCGCGGAAAAGCTGACGCAGGCGCATCACCATGGCGGTCAGCAGCACGTCGTAATGCTCGGTTTTCGCGGTGTCATCCTCACCCTGATAATATAGAATGCCGGTCAGCGTCGCGGGAACGACGCGCTTGGTCATCGTTTCAATCAGCCCGCCCGGACGATACGGCGAACCGGGACCAACCGGCGGATGCCAAGGGCAGGGACCGACGGTTTCGTTGATTTCCGGCCACGAGATACCGGGATTGTCCTTCTTCAGCTGAGCAACATGCGCATTCCATGCGTTCATTTCAACCCAAAAGGCATCTTCCTCCTGCCGCCACTGATCAAAAGGCTTGTCGCCGCCCTGCTCACGGTAGCGGGTGATGTAGCGCTGCCCCTCGGCGGTTGCTTCCAGCGTTTCCTTGTCCATCCAGCAGGTCACGGACGTACCGCCCCAGTAGCAGTCAATAATGCCGATAGGGCAGTCAATCGTCCGCGCGAGTTTGCGGGCAAAGAAGTACGCGACGGCGGACATATCCCGCGCATAGCCGGGGCGGACACGCTCCCAATGAGACGCGGCTTCGGCTGCAATCGCGTCGTCATCCCAGACGCTCTTTTTCGGGACGTTGAAGTAGTGTACCAGCGGGTCGTCATGCGCCGCGATTAAATCTTGCCCCTCGTCGGCGTTTTGCAGTTCCAGCTCCATGTTGCTCTGCCCGGACGCGAGGTAGACTTCGCCAACCGAAATATCGGTGGATGTGCACGTTTCTGCCCCGCAGATGACGGTCAGTGTGCAGCTGGTCGCCTGTTCCATCGGCGGAAGATGCAGGAGGAAGCGTCCGTCGCGCGCTGTGCAGACGCCCTCGGAGAGAATCAGCCCATCCGCCGTCGTCACGCGCCCGGTGATAGTTTGCCCATCCGCCGCCGTACCCCAGACGCGCACTTCCTTGCGGCGGCACAGCACCGCGCCGCTGCCGAACAGGGGTGCAAGTTTGAATTCAATCGCCATTAGTCGTCCTTCTTTCCCATAAACGCGAGATTGTGCGAGATGAGCAGGCAGCGCTGGCGCACGCAGTCCGGCGAACGCAGCGGGTCTTTGGGCGTGTGCAGCAGATAGTCGCACAGGCGGTCAATGTCCGTTTCGGCAACATGCAGGCGCGTGTCCGACGAGGCATAGTAGATGTACACCTTGCCGTCGTCATCCGCAATTGCGCCGTTGGAGAACACGACGTTGCTCACGTCGCCCACGCGCTCATGCCCCATCGGGCCAAGCAGCATCCCCGACGGTTCGGCAATCACGCGCGACGGGTCATCCAGCGCCGTCATGAAAGCGTACAGCACATAGCGCAGCCCTGCCGCCGTGTTGCGAACGCCGTGCGCGATGTGAATCCAGCCCTTGTCGGTGCGAATCGGCGTTGCGCCCGCGCCGTTTTTGCTTTCGGTAATGGTGTGGTAGCGGCGCAGGGAGATGATTTTCTCCTCATCAATGACGGGGTGCTCGATATCCTTGCACAGCCCGAAGCCGATGCCGCCGCCCGAACCCGTCTCGATGAAATCATCCATCGGGCGAGTATAGAAAGCATATTGCCCGTCCACAAATTCGGGGTGAAGGACGACGTTGCGCTGCTGCGGCGAACGGAGCGTCTTGAGGTTCGGCAGGCGCTCCCAGCTCTGCAAGTCCTTCGTGCGTACGATGCCCGCCGCCGCAACCGCCGCGGACAAATCGCTGCTGGTGCGGTCTTTGCTTTCGGAGCAGAATACGCCGTAAATCCAGCCGTCTTCATGTTGCGTCAGGCGCATGTCGTAGACGTTCGTTTCCTCCGCGCAGGTATCGGGGAGGACGACAGGATAATCCCGGAAGCGGAAGCCCTCAGTGGGCTTGTCGGATTCCGCGACGGCGAAGAACGACTTGCGATCCATCCCTTCGACGCGCACGACGAGGCAGTACTTGCCGTTCAGCTTGATTGCGCCGCTGTTCATGGTGGCATTGACGCCCAGCCGCTGCATCATGAAGGGGTTCGACGCGGGGTCAGCGTCGTACATCCAGAAGGGCGGGATGTGCTCGCGGGTAAGGACGGGGTAGCGGTAGCGGGTATAAAGCCCGTTATAGAAGTGGTCATTGGCGGGGTTCGGGCGCGCGATGAGGCGCTCGTAGGACTCCATCAGGGAGGAAAAACTGCGGATTTGCATAGCAGTGGTCGCTCCTTTGCATTGTTTGTTTAGTACAGGTGCTAAGGGAATTTATTTTGATTGTGGCAGGGGGAATCGCCTCTGCGGAGGCGACAAGGGGGCTTTGCGGTCGCCCCCTTGACCCCTTCGCAGTGCACACTCCTGTTTATTGATTTGTATTGCTGCTTAGGGACGAACGGCACACCAACTAAATTTGTTTCGATAAAGCTCAACAAACTTAGATGGGGACGCGAAGCAGTCCAGAGGGCGACCGCAAAGCCCTCTGGTCGCCTCCGCAGAGGCGAAATCTCTGCATTAACACGCGGACATAGCTTGAAAGTGTCACCAACTGAATCGCGCGAAAGGGTCAAGGGAGGAACTCCCTTGCGGGTGCAGGGCAGCGCCCTGCCGGAGTCCAGAGGCAGCGCCTCTGGCGCCTCCTCCTGCACAAAAAGAGGGATGTACGCACTCGTACATCCCCGCAAAATCAGAAATCGTCCTGCGCGATGTCGTCGCCCCATTGGAGCTTGGAGTGCGCCTTGATGTAGGTGACAACCTCGTCCACCGTGGTGAACGCCAGACCGACGTTGGTGTCCGCCGCGCCGTAGTAGATGGCGATGCGGCCAGTATCACCGTCCTGCAGGGTAGCGCAGGGGAAAACGACGTTCGGCACGAAGCCAGTCGTTTCGTAAGGCTCTTCCGGCGTCAGCAGGTGGTTTTCGCAGCGGTACAGCACCTTCGACGGCTCGTTGATATCCAGAATCGCGCCGCCCATGGAGTACACGAAGCCGTTGCAGGTGGTCGCGACGCCGTGGTAGAACAGCAGCCAGCCTTCGGTCGTTTCAATGGGGGCAGCGCCGCCGCCAATCTTGACGGATTCCCACCAGTTGCTGCCGCGCCCCATCACATGGCGATGGTGTCCCCAGTACTCCATGTCGGGCGATTCGGAGATGAAAATATCACCGAAGGGCGTGTGGCCGGAGTCGGACGGGCGGGACAGGAGCTTAAACTTGCCGTTCACCTTGCGCGGGAACAGGACGGCGTTGCGGTTGAAGGGGATGAAGGGGTTCTCGATGCGCGTGAAGGTTTTGAAGTCCTTCGTCTTCGCCATGCCGATGGCAGCACCGTAGAAGTCGGTGCACCAAATGATGTAGTAGGTGTCATCCACCTTCACCAGACGCGGGTCATAGGCGTAGTGCGGCATTTTCGGGTTGCCGTTGTCATCCACAAAGGGCACTTTTTCGCGCTCGACGTCCCAGTGAATGCCGTCCTTGGAATGTCCGAGGTAGACATACGGGATGCCGTTGACCTGCTCGCCGCGCAGAACGGCAATGTAGCCATCCTCCCACGGCACAACGGCGGAGTTGAAGATGCGGGCAATTTCCGGCGTGGGATTGCGCCCCATGACGGGGTTCTCGCTGTAACGCCAGACGGGGGAGGAAAGCTTGTAGTCAGCCGGCTTCTCCTGCCACGGAATGTTGGGAAGGGAGGGGACATTGAGCATCTTGACAGCCATGTTCTCGTACCTCTTTCTTTTTTTCATCCTATTTTCAGCTTCGCCTGTCCCAATTTGCTCGCGCCTTTTTCCCTCTGGCGTTCGGTCGTTCCATTTAGCGTAGCGCTGCTACGCTGCATTTCACTCCCGTTAGCCAGAAGAAAAAATTCGCTTCGCATCTTGGGGCATTCTCAGCTGAAAATAGGATTGTTATGATAGGACAACTGATGGGGGACACGGAAAGCAGTTGCTCTCCGGGATTAGTGCATGACAGACACCGGCGCGGCGGAATCACGGAAGACGCATTCGCCGCCAATCACCACGCGCCCGATGGTTTTGCGGTCGCCCGCGCAGCGCTCGCCAATCAGCTTGACCGCCATGCGGCACATCGCGGGGCAATTGACACGGAAGGTTGTCAGCGGCGGCGTGTTGCCGGCGGTCGGGCAGAAATCATCGAAGCCCACGACGGAAATGTCCTCCGGCACGCGGTAGCCGCGGTTTTGCAGGTCGGTAATCAGCGCCTGCGCGGACATATCGCAGTTCACGACGAACGCGGTCGGCATTTTCTCCGGCAGCTGGAAGGTGTGGAACATGCTCCCTTCCGGGTCGCGGTCGGAAAAAACGCATTCGGGGCGCACGGGCAAATCCTTCATCAGCATTGCGGAAAGGAAACCGAGGTAGCGTTCCATGATGGAGGACGTTGCCTTGATATCCCCGACGAAGCCGATGTCCCGATGCCCCTGCTCAATCAGCCAGTAGGTCAACTGCGCCGCGCCGAAAGCGTTGTCGCTGACAATGGCGTCAGTGGTGACAAAGGGGTCGTGGAAGTCCAGACAGATGACGGGCATTTCCTGCCGCGTCAGCAGCTGCATATACGGGGAGGTTAGCTGCCCCAGACAGATGAGCGCATCGACGTGGCGCGAACGCAGGAGATTCGGCAGGGTCAGCGCGGTCTGCATGTCATGCGTGACCAGCTCCATGATGCCGAAATGCCCCGCGTCGGTCAGCGCCTGCACGAGCTGCTTGTAGAAAGTTGCATAAAAGGACACGACGGAGAAAAAATTCTCCGGAATGAGGATGCCGACATCCAAGCCGGATGTGGGCGTAGTTTGCGGCGCGTTGGGGTTGACATAGCCGAGTTCGGATGCGCGGCGGATGATTTTCTGCCGCATTTCCTCACTCACGCCGGATTTTCCCGCGAGCGCCTTTGACACGGTGACGGCGCTGACCCCCAGCTGCCGCCCAATGTCACGCATGGTGATACCGCTCATGGTGAAATAAAACCTCCAGATTTGTGGATGTTTGCGAGGGCAAAGTCGCTTTTTGATGGCTCTTGTTTTCTTTTAGACTTCTGGAGTATTGCTGCAGGGGTTTCGCCTCTGCGGAGGCGACAAGGGGGCAATGGAAACAGACGAAGTCTGCGGTTGCCCCCTTGACCCCTTCGCAGCGCACACTCCTGCTTATTGGTTTGTATTGCTGCTTGAGGGAACGAAAGGTACACTAACTAACTGGAGTAACAATAAAAACCTACTATGCAGGAGTGCACCGAAGGTTTCCAAAGGGCGATCGGAAAGCCCTTTGGTCGCTCCCGCAGGAGCGAAATCCCTGCGCAAGGCGAAAGCACATTCAGAAAGGTAAAAACAGCATGAATGCAAGCATCAGCGCGATAGCCGATGGAACATTACGCCAGATGCTCCATCACCCGCAGGCACATGCGGCTGTTGTGGTACGGACACTTCCACTCTTCCACAATCGGCTTGTCCGTCGGGACGCCTGATTCGGTCAGCGACCAGAACCACTCGCTGTTCGGACGCGGGTCAACGAAGGCGCGGCGGATGTAGGCAAACTGCGCTTCCGCCTGCCTCAGCCAAGTGGATGCGCCCGTCAGCTCGTAGGCATTCAGGAAGCCCAGCACCGTCTCCGCCTGTACCCACCAGACACGCGTGTGGTCAACTTTGCCCTCGACGACTTCGTTCTCCAAGCCGTGGTCGGTGAATGCGCGTTCGCGGACAGCTTCCGCCAGCGTCAGGCACATGTGCAGATACGGCGCGCGGTTTGATTCGGGCAGCAGCGTCTCTGCCGCGTCCCAAATCAGCCAAGAGGCCTCAATGTCGTGCCCGAAGGACTGCATGTCCAGCAAAGAGCGGTAGTTGCGGTCGTAGAAGACCTCCAAGCGGCGCTTGCTCGGATTGTACATCACGTTCAGGAAACGCTCTAAGCAGACTTCTCCGGCGCGGCGCACAGCTTCGTCCGGCATGGCGCGGTATAATTCCGCATAGCCCTCCAAAACGTGCAGCAGCGTGTTCATCGTGCGGGACGCCGTCTCGTGGCGCTCCATCAGCTTCGGGTTGTCGGACAGCTTCTCGTTGCCGACGGGGGTGAAATCCGGCTCATAGGCTTCGCCGTAGCCGCCCGCGTCGCTGCATTTCGTCTCGATGAGGTTGAACAGCGCCATCGCCTTTTCGCGCGCGGGGATGTAATCCGGGTCGCTTTCGCCGATGGCGCGCATGTACGCCGCTAAGCCGTAAATCGCGAATGCCTGACAATAGGTGTGCTTTGTCTTGTCCAGCGGCTCACCGTCCGCCGTCACCGACCAGTACACGCCGCCGCGCTCGGTATCCTCAAAATGCGGCAGGAATGCGAACGCATGGCGCGCATAGCGCAGCAGGGATTTATCGCCCGTCACGCGCGCCGCCGTCGAGAACGTCCACAGAATGCGGCTGTTGAGGATGCAGCCCTTGTGTGCCCCGCGCTCCACGGACAGGTCATGATTCACATAGCCGAACCAGCCGCCGCGCTCCCAATCGGTCAGGTTCTCCCAGAAAGGCAGAATGGTCGTAAGCAGATGGTGCGAACAATCCTGACGAAACATGAAGCATTCCTCTCTTCCTGTTAGCTTAACAGTTAGGCATATGGGTATTATAACCCGGAAAAATGCCCTTGTCAAGCGGCAAAAGAAGAAAAAAGCTGATAAATATGGCGGAATTTTCACCGAAAGGAACAATGAAAGGAAACAACGTAAGGCTAACGTGTAAACTAATCAGCCGGCAGGAAAAAAAGCCGTGCAGGGGCTTGCTTTCACGGCGGAAATGTGGCACAATATAAGGTAGCATTGTGTGTAAACATGGTGCAGCTTTTGCAATTTGAAATTTGAAACTGGGAAAGAAATAGTGGAGGAAATCAATCAATGGCGGAAACACAGAAAATCGTCATTCTGAATTTCGGCGGACAGTACACGCAGCTGATTGCGCGGCGCGTGCGCGAATGCCATGTGTATTCCTGCGTCCTGCCCTATGACGCGAGCCTGGAGACGATTCGCGCGCAAAACCCCGTGGGCGTGATTCTCTCCGGCGGCCCGGCAAGCGTGCTGGAACAGGATGCCCCCCGCTGCGACGAGGGCGTGTATCAGCTGGGCGTGCCGGTGCTGGGCATCTGCTACGGAATGCAGCTGACGGCGTATTTGCTGGGCGGCACGGTGGAAAAGGCGGCACAGCGCGAGTATGGCCGAATCACCGTGACGATGGACGATAAGACGAGCCTGCTCTCCGGCATGTCGGATGCTTCCTCCTGCTGGCTGAGCCATACCTATCAGGTGAAGAAGTGCCCGGCTGGTTTCCACCCGATTGCGCACAGCACGAACTGCCCCGTTGCGGCGATGGCGAACGACAACAAGCGCATCTACGGCGTGCAGTTCCATCCGGAAGTGACCCACTCCGACGAGGGGCGCGCGGTCATCGAGAACTTCCTGAATATCTGCGGCTGCGTGGGCGACTGGTCGATGGAAACCTACGCGCAGACGGCGATTGCCAACATCCGCGAAATCGTGGGCGACAAGGGCACCGTGCTGCTGGGACTTTCCGGCGGCGTGGACTCCTCCGTCGCGGCGGCGCTGATTTATAAGGCCATCGGCGACCGCCTGACCTGCGTCTACGTTGACCACGGCTTCATGCGCAAGGGCGAAACCGAGCAGGTGGTGAATGTGTTCACGCACACTTTCCCCGTGCGTCTGGTTGCGTCCGACGCCAGCAAAATCTTCTATGAGGACTTGAAGGGCGTTTCCGACCCCGAAACGAAGCGCAAGATTATCGGCCGTGACTTCCTGAAAGTATTCAAGGCGGAATCCGAAAAGCTCGGCAAGCTGGATTACTTCGCGCAGGGCACGATTTACCCGGACGTTATCGAGAGTGGTCAGGCGACGGGCGCGGCGGTCATCAAGAGCCACCACAACGTCGGCGGTCTGCCCAAGGAACTCGGCTTCACGCAGCTGATTGAGCCGCTGCGGATGCTGTTCAAGGACGAAGTGCGCGCGCTGGGCGAAACGCTGGGTCTCCCGCACGATCTTGTCTGGCGTCAGCCGTTCCCCGGCCCCGGTCTGGCGATTCGTGTCATCGGCGACCTGACCCCGGAAAAGGTGGAGATTGTCCGCGAGAGCGACGCGGTGCTGCGCGAGGAAATCGCCAAGGCCGGTCTGGACGCCGATATCCACCAGTATTTCACCGTCCTGACGGGCATCCGCTCCGTGGGCGTCATGGGCGACGAGCGGACGTACGACTACACTGTCGCCATCCGCGCAGTCACGACGGACGACTTCATGACCGCCGACTGGGCGCGCATCCCGTACGACGTCGTGCGCACGATTTCCGCAAGGATTGTCAATGAGGTGCCGCATGTGAACCGCGTCGTGCTGGACGTGACGACCAAGCCGCCGGCGAGTATTGAGTGGGAATAATCCCCGAAAGGCTGAAAAGTCTTGAAAATGCCGTACTTTGCGTTACGGAATTACCTCGTGACAACAAAATGACAACATTTTAAGATTATCCAAGAATAAAGAGCTATCTGATTTCTGTTAAAGAGGTCAGATAGCTCTTTTGCGTTTGTGGGATTAGTCCTTTTTCAAACGATGCTTGAAGGCTTTTACCATAGCGTCACTGAGTTGCTGGGATGGCACTTGCACATAGCCGGAAGTCTTGTCATACCGCGGGTAATTGTAACGCCACTGATCATAGTCCTCCCGGCTGATTTCTCCTTTGCGGAGCTTTTCCGCCTGCTGTGCCCACGCAGCAAGCATTTCGGAAAAAACGGCGGCATCCTTCCCTTTCCGGGGGTCAACACGCAAAGAAATGCCGTTTTCGCCTGTTTCTACTGTCAGACCGTAACGATCCTCTAAGGTGAACAGGGTGTGTATCAAACCGAGATAGCTGTCGATGTCCGGCACGGACAGTGCCAGCGGCGATACCCCCAGTGCAGCTGCGAGGTTCGCCGTCAGCTCTGCCTTGGGCGTTCTGCTGCCGGATTCATACTGCGCCATACGGATGTCGGCAGTTTTTTCCGGAAAGCCGACTACCTGCCCCAAATATTTTTGTGTCATTCCCCGCAAATTGCGGAAGAATCGAATTCTCTCACCGATTGCCATAGCAATTACGCTCCTCATTTTTATACTGTGCAATCAGCATAGCATATGAATTTAGGTCGTGTCAAGATAGCAAAAACAAAAAAGCTAAATATTTTTTCATACACCACTTGACAATAGCAAATTCGCTTAGTATAATAGCAATAGCAAATAGCGTTAGGCTATTTGCGGACAACAGAATAACCGTCGTGCGTCACGGTAATGGCGTTTGGGCAAATCATAATGTGGTCAAAAAATTTTCCAACAACCAAAACGAAAGGGGGTGATGAAATGGAAAACATAAGCTTTATGAGAGTGGACGAAGTTGCGCAGGAATTGGGCATTTCCAAATCCTATGCCTACAAAATCGTCCAGAAGCTGAATGAGGAGCTGAAAAACAAAGGTTTTCTCACAATTTCGGGGCGAGTCAACAAGCAATATTTTATGGAACGCACCTGTTACGGTGCCGTTCAGAAAGAGAGGTAAAAATGTCAGTTTACAAAGATACCAAGAACAACACTTGGAAAGTCTACTACCGTTTTACGGATTGGCAGGGAAAAGTCCACCAGTCTACGAAGCGAGGCTTTCCAACCAAACGAGAAGCTCTTGCTTGGGAGCGGGAACAGCTCCACAAGGTGGAAGCCGATCTGGATATGACCTTTGAGAGCTTTATCGACACCTACACAGCCGATATGAAGAACCGGCTGAAAGAGAACACTTGGCACACCAAGGAGCATATCATCCGCACCAAACTGCTTCCCTACTTCGCCAAGCGGAAAATGAACTCGATCCAGCCCAAAGACATTATCGCTTGGCAAAATGAGATGATCAAATGTCGGGATAAGAGCGGAGAGACGTATTCGCCAGTATATCTCAAAACCCTGCACAATCAGCTCAGCGCAATTTTCAATCACGCTGTGAAATTCTACGGGCTGAAAGACAATCCCGCCGCTAAGGTCGGCAATATGGGAAAGGCCAAAGCAAGAGAGATGCTTTTCTGGACGCAGGAGGAATACAAGAAATTTTCCGAAGAAATGATGGACAAGCCTGTTTCTTTCTATGCCTTTGAAATGCTGTATTGGTGCGGCATCCGGGAGGGTGAACTGCTGGCGCTGACCCCGGCGGATTTCGATTTTGACCGGGAGACGGTCACGATCAGCAAATCCTATCAGCGTATCGGTGGCCGGGACATCATCACTGACCCGAAAACGCCGAAAAGTAACCGGACGATCAAAATGCCGGAGTTCCTCTGTGAAGAAATGCAGGACTATATGAAACAGCTCTACCGAATCGGCAAAAATGACCGGCTGTTTGAAGTCACGAAAAGCTATCTTCATCACGAAATGGACAGAGGCGCCAATGCCGCAGGGGTAAAGCGCATCCGAATCCACGATTTGAGACACAGCCATATTTCTCTTCTGATTGAAATGGGATATTCGGCGGTAGCGATTGCTGACCGGGTAGGACACGAAAGCATCAATATCACTTATAACTACGCTCACCTATTCCCCTCTACACAAAGCGATATGGCTGACAAGCTCAATCAATTCAGAAAGGAAGGTACAGATAATGTCACTGAAGAACAGAGACGAGCATAATCGCTGGCGCAGTAAAACGGTTGCTTTTCGGGTATCACCAGAGGAAGATGCCCAAATTGAACGCTATGTGCAGCTCTCAGGGCTGACCAAGCAGGACTATATTACCCGGCGGCTCACCCACAGGGATGTGGTGGTGCAGGGCAATCCCAGAGTGTTCAAGGCACTGCGGAATCAGCTTGCCGAAGTGCTTTCGGAGTTGCAAAAAATTGAGAACGGTAACGCAGTCAATGATGAGTTGCTGGACCTAATTGAAATGATCGCTGATATTCTCGGCGGAATGAAGGAGGAATCCGAATGACCAAAGAAAAAGAAATGACCGCTCCGAATGTATCTGTTGGCGCAGATACGGAGCAGTCATCCCAAAACCTTACTGACAATAGTTTAACCGATTTTGACCCGGATTTCAAGGGGTTTGATGAAATGCAGAGAGAAATTCTGCGGATGATGGACCCGTCCTACCTGAAAACCGTGTCAATGTCTGAGCTGTTGGACAATGTGTATCAGAGCAAGCCGCCCCTTGTGGACGGTCTGCTCTACCGAGGTACTTTCCTTTTTGTCGGCGCTCCGAAGCTGGGCAAGAGCTTTTTGATGACCCAGCTTGCCTATCACATCAGCACCGGCACACCGCTGTGGAATTATCCCGTCCGCAAAGGTACGGTGCTGTACCTTGCCCTTGAGGATGATTACCGGCGCTTGCAGGAGCGTTCCTATCGGATGTTCGGCACGGCAGAAAACGAGAGCTTATTCTTCTCTGTTTCTGCCGGTCAGCTTGGCAGCGGTCTGGATGAGCAGCTTACCAATTTTCTGCGAGAGCATTCGGACACCTCCCTTATCATCATTGACACCCTTCAGAAGGTACGTGAGGTCGGCGGGGACAACTACAGCTACGCCAACGACTATCAAATCATAACCAGGTTGAAGGCGCTGGCAGATAGCTATGGCATCTGTTTGCTCCTTGTCCATCACACCCGAAAGCAGCAGGCGGACGATAAGTTTGATATGATCTCCGGCACCAACGGGCTGTTGGGTGCGGCGGATGGAGCGTTTCTGCTCACCAAAGAAAAACGCACCGGCAACGCCGCGTGCCTTGATGTATCCGGCAGAGATCAGCCGGATCAGCGGCTGCACCTTTTCCGCAATGAGGAAACCCTTGCGTGGGAGCTGGAGCGTGTGGAAATGGAACTTTGGAAAGCGCCGCCGGAGCCGCTGCTTGAACAGGTTTCGACTTTTCTTTCTTCGGGTAGTAAGGAGTGGACGGGAACGCCCACAGAGCTTGTGGCGATTCTCGGTGTGGATATGAAGCCCAATGCTCTGACAAGGCGGCTAAATGTCAATGCCGGACGACTGTTGAATGAGTATGGCATTCGATATGAAAGCAGCCGCAGTCGGAACGAGCGCACTGTAAAGCTCGCAATGGTGGAGCGGTCGTGACGATATGTGACGGTGTGACGATATTTCTATGAGCGGGGGGCGGTATCAAAAATACCGTCACCATCGTCACACACCGTCACAGAAGTTTCGGCAAGCCGTGCGGCTGCCCTTTTCAAAGGGCATTGAGCACTGGGGAGCAGCCCGCAGGCTGCCGGGGCAAAGTCCCGGCACAGAGGTTGTATTCGATATACCGCCTCTGTGCAAGCCCCCTCGGAGAGCGCAATAGCATCTTTTGATGGCCGCAGGCTGTCAAAAGTGCTTTTGCGTTACTCTTGACAAGAGTAACAGAACATCATCGGCTGCGGCCGGAGGGCGAAAGGAAGTGATATTTTATGAAGAGAACGATCAGCGTCGAGGTTGGCAAAGGATCTGTCAATCACAACAGCCGCAAATTTCGGGCGGAGAATGTGGATGGAAACCGCACACACCTGAATATTGACTACTGCAATGAGCGCATCCAGGCCGTGTACCATCAGCTTTTCGATGAAGCCCTGAAACGCTACAACGAGAAGCAGGCCCGTGCAGATAGACGCATTTCAAATTACTACGAGAAAATCCGTTCCGGCAATCAGGAGAAGCCCTTCCACGAGATCATCCTGCAAATCGGAAACAAGGAGGATATGAGCGCCACCGGCGAGTATGCGGAGCTGGCACGAACCGTACTGGACAAGTATTATCAGGGCTTTCAGGAGCGCAATCCAAACCTCCGGGTGTTCTCGGCACATCTCCATATGGACGAGGCCACGCCACACATCCACATTGACTTTGTGCCGTTCACTACCGGGAGCAAGCGTGGGCTTGACACCCGTGTGTCGCTGAAGCAGGCGCTGGCAGCGCAAGGCTTCAAGGGCGGCACACGAGGTGCGACCGAGTGGGCGCAGTGGGTACAGTCCGAAAAGGAGCGGCTTGCCGCCGTGATGGAGCGGTATGACATTCAGTGGGAGCAGAAAGGCACCCACGAAAAGCACCTTTCTGTTCTGGACTATAAAAAGCAGGAACGGGAGAAAGAGATTGCTGCACTGGATACCGTACTGACCGAAAAGCAGGACGAGCTGGAAACAGTGCAGAAGCGGATCACAAATTTCGATCAGGGCATGCAGTCTATTGAAAAGCTGGAGCAGCGGATTAAAACAGACACGGAGTTTCAACTTCCTGAACCGCCCACGCTGATGACGGCCAAGACCTACAAACAGCGGTTTGCAACCCCGTTAATCAAAAAGCTGAAAGGGATTATTCGAGAGGTATTCTATTACTATTACATGGCATTGGACAGCTACCATAGGCTGAACAGCACCAACGATCGGCTATGCCGGGAGAATGAACATCTGACCGCGGGCAATGGTCGACTTGCAGAGGAGAACACTGTTCTACGCTCTGAACTAAAAGATTTCCGCTTTCTGAAGAAAGTCCTCGGTAGTCAGCAGATTGACAACCTGATTGCACAGACCCAGGAAAAGGAGCAGCAGCGAAAGCAAACTCAGCGCACAGGACGAAAAAATATAGATTTTGAAAGGTAGAAACAAACGATGGCTAAGACGATTTTTGAGGAAATGGGCGGTACTTATACACGGGTTGGGGATTATCTTCTCCCTGATCTGAAACTGCCCGAAGAAGAACAGCGGCCCATCGGCGTGTGGGGGCAGCGCCACCGGCGTTATCTGGAGGAGTATCGGCGGACAACCTATGCAACCTTGCTCACTGGCGGCAAATTGAACAATTACCTTGCCGACATCGACCATCAGGCGGAGGAGATGTTTCTTCGGCTGGTAAAGCAGATGGCCGAGGCGGAAGGTGTCACGGAGCAACTCAAGGCAGACAACCAAATGGAGTGGGTCGGCAGGATGAATAATATCCGAAGCAGGGCTATGGAGATTGTAAATAGCGAACTAATTTATAGGGTATAAGCGCAACGGCGGCAGGGTGGGAATCCCTGCCGCTGGTTTTATTGGTTTTGTATATCATCTGTAATTTTGATTTCTCCGGATACTATCTCTGGCGAATTCTTGGATGTAATCGTGTATGGTATACCATTGAAAAGGTCTTTGACAAAAATAACTGAAGGGAATGCGATTATTGTATTATGCTTAATATAATCATATTTTAATTTTACAATATACTTTTCCCCCTCATCAAAGCACGAATAACAAAATACATCAGCAAGTTCACTCTCAAAATCATTACTGTAGTCTGGAGTATGTCCAGGAAAGATGGAAGGCATAGAAACACGAGGAGAAAATCTTCTGTTCGTCACAATGGAGGAGTCGTAATCCGAATACATTGATGTACTGCATATACCAAATATCTCGCTCATATTAAAGTCGTTCAGAAGATAACCCATCTCATCGTTGTTCAGTTTTGGGAATTCGCTTATAGGCAGTAAGCTGCCTTTTGGTATAGTGAGAGATATTTCTATGTCTTCATCAACATCTGTCCCGCTATTCTGGAGAGCAAGCTTTAGGCACTTTTTATCAGTAAAAGCACATTCTATAGGCGCCCATTCTAATGCTTTTGAGATCGTTTTCAAGAGTTTTTTAATAGCGTCGTATTTTTCTTCTTCCGCATCTGTTCCATTAAGCGAATATCCGCCCATTATACCTGTTGGTACGCTACTCTGTGATAGGTTTCCAAGGATGAAAAAATCTTCCGCAATGTTGATTTTTAGTTTTTCAGCCACAGAGTATATTATTTTTCGTTCATCTTCGCTAATCTCGACAGGCTTATTAAAAGCAAATGTGTATTTTGCAATTTTTCCTGGCAATTCAACACGTTTCTCTAATTTTCGGGCAGAAATATCATCAAAAAGAGCACGGATTTTCTCCAAGTACTTACTTATGGTCATTTCAGTATTTGGAACAAAACTAATTATTGGGGCTTCATCACTGATATGTTGGCATTGATCTATACCTACAACCTTTAATTCAGAATGACGTTCACTCTTAACTTCAGCAACTCTCTTTTCACTTAAAAAGTATTGGGACAAATGTGCAAAGAACATTGTTCTGAATTCGTCGTCCGATGAATATGTGAAGTAGATTCCTCGGTCTTTATATTTATCACGAAATGCTTGAACTTTCTTGTAGCTTTCCCCATTCATTTGCGACGGAGAAAGAGGCTTGTCCGAAAAATACATAAATACCTGTTTGCCGGAAGAAAGCATAATTTCTACTTCTTCCTCTGTGCCAGAGCCGTATCCATCGGTGGGGGTTCCAAAACGTGTCCACAAAATGGCAACTGCAGCATCACAATCATTTACGAACTGCTTATTTAGCAGCGCTTGTGGTTTTCCGCCTGACTGCGCATAGGAGTTTTTACGCCAGTATTTTATCTGAATGCTTATTCCCAAAGTATTAGAAAACTGAGTATTAAACTGCGATACAGCATCCTCGATAATAGAAATCTCAGTTGTGATATCTCCAGGACACGAAATGAGAAGATCATATTGAACAACATTTTTAGGCATATATTCACCTCATATGCTATCTTCACATAGTAATTGCTTTATAATGTAAACTAAAGAGGGAAATAGTCTACTTTTTATAAAAGTTATACTATCGATAAAAGTTTTACGGTATTATTTACCTTGCTCTCGACAACTTTCATATACTGCTTCATAAACGCATAGTCAGGATCACCATTCTCGTTTGCAGGCAGCGTTATTCTGTCCTCCTTGAGCAAATCAGGGAACATACCGTAATTATACGAATACTTTTCTGCTATTGGCTGCAAACACGATGTAATGAACAGGCAGGCGTACTCATCGATGCCTCTGGTGTCGATATAATACATATCTCTTCCGGATATCCATTCGGATTGCTGGTAAAAGAATGTTGCATTTTCAGCGCCGAATGAAATTACTTTTGCAGGGTTAACATTACTATTCGGACGCTCAACATAGTATTTAACGCCGTTGTTAAACTTGCTTCTGACGACATAGGGGATTCCTGCGGGATTTTCCTTGACCTCGCGGGTGTGATAGACCACTGGCTTCACAATATTTGGAAAAATATCCTTGATCCTATACGTTTTCCAGCTTTCAAATTCAGCATTTCTCGATTTTAAAAAGCGCTTTGCTGACTGCAATTTAGTCAGCGAAGCGCTGACTGCAATTTAGTCAGCGAAGCGCTGACTGCAATTTCCTGATTTTTCATATATGATTCCATATATGAAAAATCAGGTTGATGATTATCATCAACAGGAAGCAAAATGCAGTCTTTCTCCATATCTTCTTTTTTCCACTTGTCAATAAATGCGTATTTTTCTCCTGCTTGTTTTAGTACTGGTATTATGAAAAGTGCAATGTACTTGTTTAAGGCAAACTTCGGATATAGAACATTCACATCATCAGATGCCCAGAAAATCTTGTCTTGATAAAACGCTTCCCCGACTGAACCGTTATACGTAATAGTAATTGTATTTTCTGGATGAATATGTTCGTCGTTCGCTATATGCGCTGTTATTCCATTATTTATAGCGCTTGCCCCGATGAAGTTTATGTTACCATCCCTCATATTTGCTTTCGTTAACCGGGTTCCTTTGACGACAGAAAAAAGCATACTTATCGGAAAGGCCTCCCATTTGGAAGTATCAATTTTGCCCACTGCAATCACCTCCGTTTTTCAGCATAATTGAAACATAATCATCTGTCGATTCCACAGAACTGCTATACAGCACCTTAGTCAGCAGTTTTTCGCCAAATTCCTTAACATCAATGCCCTCTTTGAACATCAGATAATCCATCATCGTTTTTGAGAAGTCCTCATCGCTGATTTCGAATGCCTTTTCGGGCATTTGGTAGCTCAAATGTTCAGACGGCTTGATCCATTGAATCGTGTCGCTTCCAGATTGCTTTCTGATAATTTCAACCCATTCATCCTCGATTGCCTGCCAGCGGTCTTTGATGTCTTGACGCCCCTGATTTTTTACTGTTTCAAGGCCGTCATTTTCTATGTAGCAGGCGAAAATTTCTTTCCCGCTTTGGGGTACTCCAGACTCAAAAATGAATATTGAAGTTGTGACACCCTCAGAAAACACTTTTTCAGGTAGTTTAATAATTTTTTCAAGGGTACTGTGTTTCAGTAGCTTAGAGCCTTTCCTATCCTTTTCGAGCTTTTTGTCCGGAAGAATGAAAGCACACTTTGTATGTTCTGGAACATTTTTCAGAACATTTCCGACAATGGTAAGGCACCCATATTTCGATTCAAACGGCGGGTTCATAAGGACTTTCGTTATCTGCTTTGACTTTATCCAATCACACGCTTGCTGGGTTCGGCTGTCAAGTTGTTCCAGATTTGTCTTGCCGTCCTTATGGATCAGCATATTGGCACAAGCGAGTGCAAATATTTCTCGATCAAATTCGATACCAAACAGCTGAGTCTTCTTGATGTCGGACGCCTTTTTTGTGTTCACGCCGCCAGATTCTTTAATCATATTGCACATAGCCTTGACGAGAAACGCGCCCGACCCACACGCTGCATCGAGAATTCGGTCATTCTGATTTACGTTTATGAGCCGATACATAAAGGATGTAATATGATCTGGTGTAAAAACCTGTCCACTTTCCGACTTTTTCTTGTATCGGTTGAATTCATTAAAGAAAATACCCATTACGTCTTCTCCGTTCCAATAGTCCGAATTGACGCAATCAGATATTTCAGAAACCCACTCAATAAAGTTATTGATGGCCTCTTGGTTTGTCGTATTGTTCATTTTGATTTCAGAATATACTTCAATCAAAATATCGAGTTTAAGGTTTTGCTTTCGGTCGTCCTCCAATGACTTTGACAATGTGCTGAGAATGGAATTTTTCATCAGGGTAAAGTCCATTCCCTGTATAAGGAGAGCGCCATATCTCTTGCCAACAAGGGCGCAAGCGGTAAAAATCATTCGATGGTACAAATTCTTAATACCGAAGTCAATGTGTAAACAATCATTGATTTTCTTAGTCAGATTGTAAATACGCTGCTTGTCTATTGCGTTTTTTGTGCACAAGGACAAGTAATACGTTTTATCCTGCAGTGTAGGTGCAGCATCAGATAATTCGCTGTTATTTAGGAAAACTCGCACATCAGTGCCATTGTACAGAATGCCGATTACCTGCGTGTATTTTGTGAGAACAATATTGCAGTTCTTCGCAAGCTCATCTTCCCATTTTTGCAGGGATATATCTTCTGCCTCTGATTTGGTCTCCAAGATAATTGCAGGAGCGTTTAAGTCATCAGGAAGATACCAACCATCCGGCTTATCAATAACTCCCTTGAATCCGAGCTGATTAAATGTTGTGATTTGCCCGGTGCCTTGTTGAACCTTCGCTTCCGTTTTATCAAAGCCCAAGGCAATCTTTGCTCCATCCCGGACTTGATCCTCGGTTTTGTATGATGCTCTTGCCATAATATTACATCCCCCGTTATGGATTCGTCGTAGAAATTCTACGCCCAGATTTGCTTTTCCACTAACCACTTTAAATGAAAACCGGTGTTTTTTACCGATGCTTTGCACGGTTCTGTCAAAAAAACTTGTATCGTTCTCAGAACTGTGCTGAAATCATCGGTCTTTGTGTCAATCTTCCGGCAGAACGCTTTCCACTTTTTCTGCATTGCATCGTCGCTGCCGAAGGACATGACCTGCTCAAATTGCTCTATCGTGAACTTGTGTCCACGGTTTTCAAAGGTCTTTTTCAGCGCTTCCGCCAGCGTTGCGCCGTCGAAATCGAAGTTGTTCGCAAGGTAATAGAGATCGTAATAATCCTTCATCCGACTGGAAAACTCCATCAGGCTGAGGATCGCATCCAGCTTCTCAGCAACAGTCGTTTCCAGCGAATATGTGTTGACCGTCGGCGCTTCAAAACCATCAAGCTGTGTCGGTATCTTCCTCTTTTCCTGCCTGGGCACGATGACATCTCCTACGCCGAAATCAATGCCAAAGGGTGTTTTTGTGTTCTTTATCTTTGCCACAAGGGAGACTCCAATACCGGCGTACTTCTTTGCTACGGCAATGGGAGCTATGTTTTTGATTTCAAATGTGACAAAATCATTGCCTGTTTGGGTTGCAATGATCTCCTCCAATATCGCTTGCAGCTGTTCCGGTGTATTGGGCATCTTTCTGAGCAGAAAATCAACATCCGCCGTAACACGGCTATCAAAATTCGTGAGAGAATAGAGGAACAGTCCGCCTTTAAGAACCAGATTTTCTGCATACTTTGACTTTTCCAGACGGCGCAGGAACTCTTCTTGGCAGAAAAGCTGTAAGCAGAGCTGATAACTTCTGCCGCTTTGCGCAGCTTTGTTTTTGAGCCGTGCAAGCACGGATGCAGCCACGTCAGCCATTCAGCAGCACCTCCATCACACTCATCATTTTCTTATAAACACCCATTTCCTTTGCGTATTTGGAAAGGTTAGCGAGGTTTCTCTTTTCATCTGTCACATAAGCGTTGACGGCTTTGTTGAATATCTCGTTGTCCAGCTTCGTGCGGTACTTGAAGCAATCGCAGATGGTACGTTCACGGTCATAGACTGGAAGATTTACACCGTTGAAGGCGCCAGTTGTTTCCCCGATATGGTACATCGGATTCTGTACATAATACGCCTTTACCGGAACTTCAGCCTGAATCGCCTTTACCGTTCTGGAATAAGAGCGAGGAACGGCAATCGACCATTCTCTGGGTGCAAAGTCGCTATAGCTGTAGTAGAACAGAGCCGATTCCACACAGACGATTCCGTGTGTCATCAGTTTCGAAAGGAGAAGTTCTTCTTTGGGCTCGTCCCCAACAGCGAACTTGTAATATCCTCTTTTCACGCGCTCGAGATATCCCTGTTTACAAAGCGCATATATATCTTGGCCTTTGAGTCCGGCCGAAATAAAATCCGATTTCTTTGCAATTTCTCCAACGGTATCAAAGACTTCGTTGAGGATATCGTACTTGCCCAAACTGTCACCTACTTTCTGCACGCAATATTTGCAATATGCACGTTGATATTATAATGCCAAAACCTACGAAAATCAATATGTTTTGCACGCTTTTTAAAAATATTGCGTGTAAATTTTGAAAAGCAGTATTGCAATTTAAAGAACACTGCACTGTAATCTCCATACGGATTGCTTTTGCACCGATCTATCACTCGTGACAACAAAATGACAACAGGAATTATGACACACCATAATTCTTGGATAATCTAAGTAACCCCGATAATCGAAGCTAAACCACATACGCAAAATCGTTTAAGTCACGGTTTTAGGGAGCGAGTGGGAATAATGAAAAAGTGGATGTGAAGGGCTGCAAAACCTTGAAAACACGCACTTTTTCAAAACAGGATTGCCTGTTTGGTAGCAAGATGATAGCAGCCGCGGCGTTCGTGCTATTCTGATGTGTCGGATGGCGCGAATGGCTTGCGGGTGCTGGAATATAACTTTATTGGATGAAAAAAGGCTCTGCTGACTTCCGTGAAGGAAGAACGGCAGAGCCTTTTGCTATTACTCGGATTGATTTGTAGGGAAATTGGTGAATATATCGGGGAATATGGTGCCAGTGACCGGTACCTCATTTGTGCGGTGTTGCCTTAAAATTTTACCATGGAGAGTATTGACAAAATGGAAGAACTTATGTACACTAAATATGCAATTTAACTGTTTGAATTTAACAAAAAGATGGAGAGATACTATGAAGAAGTGGTACGCGAAGTCGAAGCGTCCCGGACGCAAGCAGGTGGAGGTGAAGGAACATCTTTGCGCGGTGGGAGAATTGAGCAAAGAGTATGGAAGACAACTGGGCATGGAAAAAGAAGCGGAAATGGCCGGAACGGTTCATGATGCTGGCAAGCTCACAGATAAATTCCAAGATGTTTTGGAAGGAAACGCATCCAGAGTAGACCATGCAAGGGTGAGCGCTGCGTTTTTGCGGTGGTTTCTGATTGCTACACAAAAATGCACAAGTAAGGAGATTGCAAGTACCAATTACGCGCCCATTTTAGAGGCAATCAATGCACATCATGGAACGCTGCTCTGCTACGACCAGCTGAAGTATTCGCTGCGTGAATGCATGACAGCGCAAAAGTGGTTGGAAGGCAATGATGGAAAGGAGGTTGCATTAACAGGAAAAGAAAATTACCGTGTGCTTGCGGAGATATTTCATGAAGAACTTCCGCAGTGGGAATGTCCTGAACCTAAGATCATGACGCTTGGGGAAGAAGAACGGATGCTTTGGTCGCGAATGCTGCTTTCTTGCTTGGTGGATGCAGATTACACCGCATCAGCGGAAGAGGATGGAGAAATCATCCCGGAGCCGCCGAAATGTGATGCGGAAAACTGGCTGGAGCGCTTAAATGCGCATCGGGCGGAACTGGCAAGGAACTCAACGGCTGATAAAAAACTCAATGCACTGCGGAATGAGTTGTTTGAAACGTGCGGCAGGGCGGGGGATTATGCGCCGGGGATTTACACCCTAACAGCGCCTACTGGCACAGGAAAAACGCTGGCCTTGCTGCATTTTGCGCTGCGCCAATGCCGCAAGAACGGTCAGCAGCGAATCATCATTGTGCTGCCGTTTATTACGCTGACGGAACAGAATGCAATTGAATATCGGAAAATCCTTGGGGATGACGTTTTGCTGGAAGATCATAGCCAACGGCAGCTGACAGAAGAGCAGCGAAAGTTTGCACAGCGCTGGGATATGCCAGTCATTGTGACCACATCAGTGCGATTTTTCGAGGGGCTGTTTGCGGCAAAAGCCCCGAATCTTCGGAAACTGCATCGGTTGGCGAATTCTGTAATCATTTTCGATGAAGCGCAGAGCTTGTCTGCAGAATTGTTTCCTGCGACGCTCAAAACCATTCAGGCGCTTTGCAATCTGCCGAAGAAAAATGTGACGATGCTCTTTTCTACGGCGACACAGCCGGATTATCAATCAATCCCTAATCTTACTTGGCATGCTACGGAGATTTGTCCGAACCATGCCGATATGTATCAGCAACTTCGCCGCGTTCAGGTGACATGGCGAGTTTTGCCGAATGAGAGAATCTCGTGGGAAGAAATTGCGCAGAAAATGGCGGCACAGCGGAGCATCTGCACCATTGTGAACATGAAAAAGCACGCGAAGAAGCTGTTTGATGCGCTGAAATTGGTATGTGAGACGGAATCAGTATTCTACATCACGACGGAATTGTGTCCGGCACATCGGCGCGTCGTGATAGAGCAAGTCAAAAAGCGGCTGCGCGACGGCTTGCCTTGCCGTGTGGTTGCGACGCAGTGCATCGAAGCGGGGGTGGATTTGGACTTTGACAGCGTTTTCCGCGCGCTGGCCCCGCTGGAATCAATCATTCAGGCGGCGGGAAGATGCAATCGAAACGGCCGCCATCCCGAAGGCGGGCAAGTGCTTGTGTTCCTTCCGGATGAAGATAATCTGTATCCGGATAATTGGTATAGGAAGGCGGCAATGCTGGTTAGTGAATTGCATGATGAGAAACCGATTGATCTGATGAATCCGAGCGACATTCAGCGCTACTATCAGAAGCTCTTTTGGAAGTTGAAAGGGAAGAAGGAACTGAGCGAGGCTATCCAAATGCAGGATTATGCAGGGGCTGAGAAACAATATCGCATCATCAAGAATGACGGCGTGCAAGTGCTTGTGCCATATGAACCTGAAAACAAGCTGTTTGAGAAGCTGAAGGAAGAAGCCTTGGAAAACGGCGTGACGGCGAAGTGGATGCATGAAGCTGCAAAGCTGTGCGTGACGGCATATGCGAATGATGACTTCAACTGTTATGCGGAGCAGCTGTATTTTGCGGGAAAACGGAATGAGAGCAGGCAGCCATCCGGCTATTGGGTGCTTCGCAGGAAGGGGAATTATCATATGGATACGGGGATGCAGTTGAAAAACGACCTCCCAATATGGTGAAAAAAATGCTTATATACCAGATTTGCCATTGACAATTCATGCGAATTATATTATATTTGTACTGACAGCTTGAAACACTGATAGGGTAACAAGCTGAGAATTGAAATAGTACAAAGATAATGCTATCCTCTCTGCTGATTTGGCAGAGAGAAGAACATGGAGGTGATGAAAAATCATGGAGATTTCAGTGACCGTTTGGGGTGACTTGGCGTGCTTCACTTCGCCGACCACGAAAGTTGAAAGGCTTTCGCAGGCAGTCCCAACACCATCAGCAGCACGAGGCATACTGTCAAGTATTTACAGCAAAAGGACAGAATTTTTTTGGATGGTTACAAAAATTGAGGTGCTGAAGCCGATTCGCTATATCAGCGTCAGGCGCAACGAAGTGAAGTCCATATTGGGCAATAATATGGAACCAATCAGCGCAGAGGATGAGCGGACACAGCGGCAAACGGTTTTCCTGTATGATGTCCGCTACCGCATTACCGCGCAGATTGTGCCGCGGCCGGATTATCATGGTACGGCAGAGCAGCTGTATGCACAGGCTGAACGGCGAATTAAAGGTGGCAAGTGCTTTTGCCAGCCTGCGCTCGGCTTAAGGGAATGCGTTGCGTACTTCTCTGAGAGCGATCCGAACGAAAAGCCGATTCAGCAAGACATGGATTTGGGCTTGATGGTGTACGACATTTTTGACCTGCATGACGCGGAGGTTCGCAAGAAAACGCGGACAAGGCTGTCCCTGTATCATGCGGTGATGAAGCAGGGCGTCATTGAAGTGCCGCCCTATGATAGCCCGGAAGTCTTGAAGGGGGATGCGATATGCTGAGACCGCTGTACGATTATGCAATGCGTTACCAGCTGCTGCCGCCTCCGGGCATGGTGAAAAAGGCGGTAAAGGCATGGGTTTGCCTTGGCGTAAATGGCACGTTCCTTGGCGTGAGGCAGGACGGCGAGGATGAATACTTTTGCCCTGACATTGGCAGCTTGGCGAATGGCAAAGACAAGTGCAATGTGCTGGTGGAAAAATACGAGGTTGTTTTCTGGAAAGATACGCCGGAAAGCAAAGTTGAGCAAAGAGAGGAAGGCAAAAAGCCGAAAGACAACACGCTCAAGCATCGGTATTTCCTTGCTTCTCTTCAGCAGGCAGCGAAGAAAGCCCCGGAATTGTCCGCCTGTGTGCATTTGCTGGAGGACGAAACCTCCTGCGAACAGGTCCGGCAGGAACTGCTGCGGCTGAAGCTGAAGCCATCAGACCGCGTTTCATTTGAAATTGCAGGAACGCCTATTGTCGAAATTCCGGAGGTGCAGGAATGGTGGCGGGAGTTTCGTCAGCAGTTCGCGCAGCATGGCGCGGCAGAAAGCTTGTGCCTGATTACTGGAGAAAAAACGATGCCGGTTGCTACCCTGCCGCCAATTAAGGGACTTTTGCAAGTTGGCGGACATGGACGCGGTGATGCGCTGTTTTGCTTTGACAAGCCAGCATTTTGCTCGTACGGGCTAAAGCAATCGGCGAATGCGCCTGTTTCTGCGGAATCAATTGACGCGGTGAAAGCGGCGCTTGACCATCTCATGTCAAGCGAAACGCTTTCGCCAACGTTGGCGGGAATGCGCTTTGTCCATTGGTTTGACTGCTATGTTCCTGCGGAATGCGACCCGATGCAGCAAGCACTGGATGGCGATCCTAAGAATCAGGGAACAGAACAGCAGACGGAAGATGATGATGGATACGACGACGATGAAGAATTTGATGAAACGGTAGAAGCACCGTCAAATCCTGATGCTAAACGCGATATTGCAGCCAAACGCATCGAGAGCATTGAAAGCGGAGCAGCGACAACCGCGATTCCAGCCAGCACGCAGTATTACATCCTCCTGCTGTCCGGCGTTACAGGGCGTGTCATGGTTCGCAGCTACGACCACGGGAATTACGGCGAACTGGAGAAGAGCATCCAGCAATGGCGCAATGACTTGCAAATGGTCGATCTCGGTGGAACGGGATTCACAAAAATTAATTCGCTGAAAGCAATGATGATTCGTCTGATGCCGAGGCAAAAGAGCGAAAAGAACGTTTTCAAGCGGATGGACAAGGAACTTTCAGGAATTACGCCAGCGGTGCTGCACGCAATCTTGATGGACAGTATGCTGCCGGATTCCGTGGCGGTTCGTGCGCTGCGATACATTCGCAATCAAATGGCCAGTGCCAGTGAAGAAGATAAACATGCGCCCGTGCCCGATGCAATGTGCTGCCAATGGCTGAAAGTATGGCTGATTCGGAAAAACAATCGAAAGGAAGGCGTGATAGAAGCTATGTATCAGGCGGAAAATACGAATGTTGCATACCGCTGCGGCGCGTGGGTCGCCGTGTATGCGAGTATGCAGCAGTTTGCAATGAGAGATGTTCAGGCAGGTATTGTGCAGCGCTATTATGCATCTGCTTGTCAGATGCCGGCGCTGGTGCTGGGGCAGCTGTCAATTCTCTCCGTACCGCACCAGGACAAAATCAAGGGCGACTATCTGAAGATGTATCTGGAAATGCTGGATAAGGTGACTTGTGACATTGGGGAAATCCCCACCATGCTGAACTTGGAGCAGCAGGCTTACTTTGCGCTGGGGTATCGCCAAATGACAGCGGAGTTGAATCGGAGACTCAATGAACTGCGGAAAGTGAAGAAAGAACAGAAAGCTGCGGCAGAGACGGACGAGGAGGAATAAGAAAATGGCACTGCAGAACCGTTACGAATTTATGTACTATGTTGCTTGCACCAATGCCAACCCGAACGGCGACCCGGATATGGGCAACATGCCCCGGATTGACCCGCAGACCATGCAGGGATTTATCACCGACGTGGCCACGAAACGCCGCATTCGCAACTATATTGAGATTGCTTATCCGGGCGTGCCGGGCATGGGGATTTTCGTGCAGAAAGCGGTGAATCTGAACAAGCAGATTGCGCTGGCAAAGCGCGAAGCAGGGATTGAAGGTGCGAAAGAAAAAAACCCGGTTTATGCGGCGCGCAGAAAGGCGTGCGAACTCTTCTACGATGTGCGCACCTTTGGGGCTGTGATGTCCACTGGCCCCAATGCGGGGCAAGTCCGCGGTCCTGTTCAACTTGCTTTCGGCAAGAGTTTGGATTCGGTACTGCCGCTGGACATATCCATCACGCGCATGGCGGCGGCATTGGGCGGAAATGACAAATCCTACGAGGAATATGAGAAAGCGGAACAGGAAGCGTCTGAAGATAAGCTGCGCACGATGGGACGCAAGCAGATTATCCCCTTTGGTCTGTATGAGGTGCGTGGCTTCATCAGCGCGAATCTTGCAGCGGAAACGGGATTCGATGAAGCTGATATGAAGGCGCTGTTTGAGGCGATTCTCAACATGTATGAGCATGACCGTTCGGCGAGCAAGGGCGAAATGGAGGTTGTTTCTCCGCTCATCATCTTCAAGCACGAAGGCACGGATACGAATCCTGAACAGCGCGCACGTCAAGCCAAATTGGGCTGTGCACCGGCGCATAAACTCTTTGAACTGGTGACGGTGCAGAAGAAGGTGGATTTCCCCCGCAATTATCGTGACTATGAAGCAAAGGTGGCGCTGGATAAGGTGCCTGCGGGGGTACGGATGGGCTTTTTGAGCAATCCTTATGGGGAAATTGTCTGGGATGAACTGCCGCAGGGAGAAAGCTGGTTTACCCGTGGATGACGAGCAGGAGTATCTTCCGTTATCGTGGCTGTCGCAGGCAGATTACTGTCTGCGGCGCGCCGCGCTGCTGCTGAATGAACGTGTATGGGTAGAAAATGTCGAGACGGCGAAAGGTCGCGCCGAGCATGAACGGGTTCATACACAGCGCGTGGAGCGGCGCGGCGATTTCGTGAAGCTCTACGAGAACAGTGTCTTTTCGGACAAAATGCAAATCAGCGGAAAATGCGACTGCATTGAAGCGGTGCGGGATGAAAACGGTTGCACGATTCCCGCAGTGGATTTCCCGGTGCGGCTGCTGCCGGTGGAGTACAAGCATGGGAAGATACGCGATGAATCAGAATACAAGATTCAGCTTTGCGCGGAGGCGATGTGCTTAGAGGAAATGTATCACACGACGATCCCGGCGGGCGCGCTGTTCTACATTACCGCGCATCGCAGAGTGGATGTGGAACTTGATGAAGCGCTGCGTGAACAGGTACGGCAGACTGTGCAGAAACTCTGGAAAATCCGCCGCGAAATGCTGATTCCGTCGGCAGTTTACGGCCCGAAATGCAAACGTTGCTCGATGCAGGAATACTGTATGCCGAAGGTAAAAACATCCGCGAAGGAATATTGCAAGGCGCTTCTTCTTGAAGCAGAGAGGGTGGAGACAGAATGAAGAAATTACTGGAAACCCTCTATGTGACAACGCCAGACAGCTACCTTTTCTGCCGCAACGAGAATATCTGCGTGAAAATTGGCGGCGAAGAGAAAGCAAGTGTACCGGCTGTGATGCTGGATGGAATCGTGTGCTTTGGGGAAATGACAGTCTCCACACCGCTGATTGGTTTCTGCGCTGAGCACGGGATTACGCTGACGTTCCTATCGTCGAATGGACGCTTTTACAGCCGCATTTGCGGGCCGGTCAGCGGCAATGTGCTGCTGAGAAAAAAGCAGTATCAAGCGCTGGATGATAATGACTTCCGCATGAAATTCGTGCAGAACCTCCTGGTGGGCAAGCTGCTCAACGAGAAAAATGTATTGATGCGCGCGGCACGGACGCAGGATGCGGCAACAGCAGAGAGTCTTCGAGCAGCCTGCCAGTCTATTAGCCAGTATGCAGCACAGCTGGAGACATGCGCAGGTGTTGACCAAATGCGCGGCATCGAAGGAGCTGCCGCAAAATGCTACTTTGCGCATTTTGACGACATGATTTCCCCACAATGCCCCTTCCAGTTTGTGGAGCGCAGCAGACGACCGCCGCGCAATGAAGTGAATGCAGTCCTGTCGTTTATGTACACGCTGCAAACGCGGGACATTCAAGCGGCACTTGAAACGGTAGGCTTAGATCCAGCGGCTGGATGGCTGCACACGCTTCGACCGGGACGGCCGTCGCTGGCGCTGGACTTGCTGGAAGAGTTCCGAGCGCCGCTGTGCGACCGGCTGGCGCTGTCGCTGTTCAACAAACGTCAGCTGACGGATAAGGACTTTGAGTACGATTCGCTGACTGTTATGCTGAACGAGCGCGGGCGCAAAACGGTACTTACCGCATGGCGTGACCGAAAGCAGGAAGAAATCACGCATCCGTATCTCGGAGAAAAAATCCAAGTTGGGCTGATTGCTTATGTACAGGCCATGATGCTGGCGCGTGTCTTGCGCGGGGATCTTGATTGCTATCCGCCGTTTGTCTGGAGGTGAAAAAATGTTGGTTGTTGTTACTTATGATGTGAATACAGCAACCGAAGCGGGAGCAGCGCGGCTTAGGCATGTAGCGAAACTCTGCGAACGCTATGGACGGCGTGTTCAGAACTCTGTATTTGAAGTCCTGCTTGATGCAGCACAGCTGACGGCGCTCAAGGCGCAATTGGCAGCGACAATTGATGCAGAACATGACTCCGTTCGCTTCTATCGCCTTGGCAACAGTTACAAGGAGCGCATTGATGTGCTTGGTTGCACTGCGCGCATTGAAGCTGGAGAACTGCTGATGTTATAGCGGAAGCTGAAAACACTCTTTTCAGCGCATGTGAATCATACATGAATGGCCGACCGTCTCGCGCGGCGTGATGTCAAAATTCAAACGATGATTCTATGAAATATCACCAAAATAATCTCGACAAATTGCGTGGCACGATTGTTAAGCCATGCTGATTTGTAAGGGTTGAACAAAAGAGTTGCAGAAATTGCATATCTTTTGCCGTCGCCCCTCGCGGAGGGGCGTGAATTGAAATAGGCCGTCGGTGCAATGCCGACGTACCGGGCGTAGGTCGCCCCTCGCGGAGGGGCGTGAATTGAAATGGCTTCACAAACGCCCCAAAAAGGCTTATCATAGTCGCCCCTCGCGGAGGGGCGTGAATTGAAATGCACAAGCCCCGTCCGCGCGACGCGGCACGCACGGTCGCCCCTCGCGGAGGGGCGTGAATTGAAATATCCGCTATGCCCATGGACTTAAGCATAGCGCCCAGTCGCCCCTCGCGGAGGGGCGTGAATTGAAATCCGAAGTCATGCTCATTGTTTTTCTCCTTTCGGAGTCGCCCCTCGCGGAGGGGCGTGAATTGAAATTTGCTTCCTCCTGCGTTTCGTGCGCCAGAAGCACCGTCGCCCCTCGCGGAGGGGCGTGAATTGAAATAATCCTAACGAACACGTCAAGTTTTCGGTTGGCAGTCGCCCCTCGCGGAGGGGCGTGAATTGAAATATACTCGCGGTGGAGATGTCGTCGATTGTCAGCGTCGCCCCTCGCGGAGGGGCGTGAATTGAAATCTGCTTGAGCCGCAAAAGGTACAAGTAACCATGTCGTCGCCCCTCGCGGAGGGGCGTGAATTGAAATGGAATATTGCGGACGATGTTTGCTTCCACAAGCGCGTCGCCCCTCGCGGAGGGGCGTGAATTGAAATATCCCCCTAACCACGCCGAAAGCGCATCCGCTCCGTCGCCCCTCGCGGAGGGGCGTGAATTGAAATGTCAAGGGCTTTCTTCTCTGCGTCAACGGCGGCTGTCGCCCCTCGCGGAGGGGCGTGAATTGAAATGGAATTTAATTTTGCCTTGCGCCCTTCCGGGCTGTCGCCCCTCGCGGAGGGGCGTGAATTGAAATGTATCGTCACGGCTGCCGATTGCGCCGATGGTAAGGTCGCCCCTCGCGGAGGGGCGTGAATTGAAATAGCAAATCGTCCATTTCCGCATCTTCTCCTTGTGTCGCCCCTCGCGGAGGGGCGTGAATTGAAATCTGGAATCGCCAATGCGGACGTACGACGCGACGCGTCGCCCCTCGCGGAGGGGCGTGAATTGAAATTTGCAAATGGTTCCCAGAAAAGCCCCCTACTGCGTCGCCCCTCGCGGAGGGGCGTGAATTGAAATACTTGCGAATAAACGGGCAAGGAAGGGGAGCACCGTCGCCCCTCGCGGAGGGGCGTGAATTGAAATCAGCATCTTCTTGCAATATTCGCCGGACACGCTAAGTCGCCCCTCGCGGAGGGGCGTGAATTGAAATTTTTAAGGCTTCCAGCGCAGCGCGCCATTCCTCGTCGCCCCTCGCGGAGGGGCGTGAATTGAAATCTTAATGTCGGTGCGAATCTTGATGGTGTGCTTCTGTCGCCCCTCGCGGAGGGGCGTGAATTGAAATTCAATCCACGCGCAGAACGCCCTCCATTCCGGCAGGTCGCCCCTCGCGGAGGGGCGTGAATTGAAATCCGGCGATTTGCAAGCCAAATGTCGTTCGCCTTTGTCGCCCCTCGCGGAGGGGCGTGAATTGAAATTGCATCGGCGGCAAGGCGCACGAAACCATCCGCGTCGCCCCTCGCGGAGGGGCGTGAATTGAAATTCGCGGAACAATTTTGATGCCGGGAACGACTTCGCGTCGCCCCTCGCGGAGGGGCGTGAATTGAAATCTTGTAGAGTGTTGCCCAGCGCAAACGCGCATCAGGAGCGGTCGCCCCTCGCGGAGGGGCGTGAATTGAAATATCCGCGCTCGCAGAAACTCCGCCTTGAGCATCGTGTCGCCCCTCGCGGAGGGGCGTGAATTGAAATTTACCGTCCACGCTGAATGTGTTATTGATGGTTGTTGTCGCCCCTCGCGGAGGGGCGTGAATTGAAATCTCGCCCAGCGTGGACGAAAGCGCCAGCGCGTGTCGCCCCTCGCGGAGGGGCGTGAATTGAAATACTTTGCTTCTTGTAGTACTCTTTCCACATCTTCGCGTCGCCCCTCGCGGAGGGGCGTGAATTGAAATGTTGATGTACTTCTCCCAGCGCCAATCCTCTCGTCGCCCCTCGCGGAGGGGCGTGAATTGAAATCTTTTTGTACCTCCCCTTGACACTATGTATTATAGTCGCCCCTCGCGGAGGGGCGTGAATTGAAATTCCCAGATGCGCCCGAATCTGCTTGACGATTACCGTCGCCCCTCGCGGAGGGGCGTGAATTGAAATCGCGTCGTGCGGCACATCGAAAATCACGTCCGGGTGTCGCCCCTCGCGGAGGGGCGTGAATTGAAATGTATCGCTCGTACGCGAAGAGATACTTGCCGGGGTCGCCCCTCGCGGAGGGGCGTGAATTGAAATATAGCCCAGCGCACAGAGCGCCGCATAGGTGCTGTCGCCCCTCGCGGAGGGGCGTGAATTGAAATAATTGGCTTCGGCGCGTAGGCGGGGCGCGGCGGCGTCGCCCCTCGCGGAGGGGCGTGAATTGAAATCGCTTGCAATATCGCCAATCACATCAAGGCGGCTCGTCGCCCCTCGCGGAGGGGCGTGAATTGAAATTTTTTGGGCTTGAGCATCGTACTCATCGCCGCGCGTCGCCCCTCGCGGAGGGGCGTGAATTGAAATCAATCTGCTACACCGTCGCGGATTTCTGCCGTGGTCGCCCCTCGCGGAGGGGCGTGAATTGAAATATGTCTGCTGGCGACCTTGAAGCTGTGCACAAGCTGTCGCCCCTCGCGGAGGGGCGTGAATTGAAATACCATTCGGCTGACATCCCCACCGCCCCGGCGAATGTCGCCCCTCGCGGAGGGGCGTGAATTGAAATAGGTCGGCGGTCAGCGCATCCAGCGCGGCGGCGGCGTCGCCCCTCGCGGAGGGGCGTGAATTGAAATTTAATCCTTCTTTCTTTCTTTGGGGGGGGCGGGCTAGTCGCCCCTCGCGGAGGGGCGTGAATTGAAATATCCAGCTGGACAAACACGGTGACAACGCCCGTCGCCCCTCGCGGAGGGGCGTGAATTGAAATAGCCGAATGGTGACTACACTGCGCGATGACTACGGTCGCCCCTCGCGGAGGGGCGTGAATTGAAATAAGGTTCGTCTGCAGCTTGCGCATTTCATTCGAGTCGCCCCTCGCGGAGGGGCGTGAATTGAAATACGCGGGTTGCGTGAGGAAAGGAGAAACGCAATGTCGCCCCTCGCGGAGGGGCGTGAATTGAAATAACAAAAAGACTTTATAGTTGATTTTATCCATTGTCGCCCCTCGCGGAGGGGCGTGAATTGAAATATGTAGAGCTTGCCCTCGCTGTCGGGCGAAACGGTCGCCCCTCGCGGAGGGGCGTGAATTGAAATAAAAAAAAAGCCCCTCATGCTCTGTCAACGCATGGTCGCCCCTCGCGGAGGGGCGTGAATTGAAATGTGCCAGCCTTCACCTTGTACAGGTTGGAGCTGGAGTCGCCCCTCGCGGAGGGGCGTGAATTGAAATTTATCCCCAAGGAGGAGTGGCTGGACGTTGGCGTCGCCCCTCGCGGAGGGGCGTGAATTGAAATGAGATTCCAGTATCCCCAACAAACGCCGTGAACAGTCGCCCCTCGCGGAGGGGCGTGAATTGAAATCAATTATGGTACTCGATTCAACGACAACGAGTAGTCGCCCCTCGCGGAGGGGCGTGAATTGAAATAAAGTTTGCAAGAAACATGCCGGCATTGAGCTGCAGTCGCCCCTCGCGGAGGGGCGTGAATTGAAATGTCTGCTCCGTCTCCGATGTGGTCGCTTGTAGCACGTCGCCCCTCGCGGAGGGGCGTGAATTGAAATCTTTTCCTAATAAGGCATTTGCTTCTTTCGACTCGTCGCCCCTCGCGGAGGGGCGTGAATTGAAATACGCTCGTGACGTGGTAGTGTGCTTCAAACTTGAGTCGCCCCTCGCGGAGGGGCGTGAATTGAAATACTCCCAAACCAATCATCGTGCCGAAAAGCACCGTCGCCCCTCGCGGAGGGGCGTGAATTGAAATACGATTGGCATTGTACCACGTTGGGGCACCAATGTCGTCGCCCCTCGCGGAGGGGCGTGAATTGAAATACTCCCAAACCAATCATCGTGCCGAAAAGCACCGTCGCCCCTCGCGGAGGGGCGTGAATTGAAATACGATTGGCATTGTACCACGTTGGGGCACCAATGTCGTCGCCCCTCGCGGAGGGGCGTGAATTGAAATGCATCCAGCACCACCGGCGCGAAGAAGGCCGTCGCGTCGCCCCTCGCGGAGGGGCGTGAATTGAAATCAAAAGGCATTTAAGCAACAAATCAGGCGAAATGTCGCCCCTCGCGGAGGGGCGTGAATTGAAATTGGGCGCTGCCGGATGAGGACGAGCTGGCAGACATGGTCGCCCCTCGCGGAGGGGCGTGAATTGAAATATGGCGCTGGACCGCGCAACCAAGCAGGGCGGCGGGTCGCCCCTCGCGGAGGGGCGTGAATTGAAATAGGCGGTGCCCCTGCCGCAGGCGCTGCCAGCGTCGTCGCCCCTCGCGGAGGGGCGTGAATTGAAATAGCACCTCCGGCGTCGTGCAGTCCTCCCAGCGGACTGTCGCCCCCCGCGGAGGGGCGTGAATTGAAATTCAATCATGCACAGCATTGGCACATTCACACCGACACGTCGCCCCTCGCGGAGGGGCGTGAATTGAAATGCCGCGACGGGATACATCGGACAGGGCGACAAAAGCGTCGCCCCTCGCGGAGGGGCGTGAATTGAAATATCTCTTTCGTCGGGGTGTTGCGGACGATGTTTGTCGCCCCTCGCGGAGGGGCGTGAATTGAAATATATACGCTGCGCATTTTATCAGCTCCTGATTCCGTCGCCCCTCGCGGAGGGGCGTGAATTGAAATCCGTTGGCATTTACTCACCGCCTGATGATTACCTGTCGCCCCTCGCGGAGGGGCGTGAATTGAAATTTCATGAGAACCGCGAAAACACGACTGCGCTTCGATAGTCGCCCCTCGCGGAGGGGCGTGAATTGAAATCCAGTCTGCGCGGCAGTGCGTATGTTGTTTTTCCCGTCGCCCCTCGCGGAGGGGCGTGAATTGAAATAGCCTCCCGGAAATGCATATCGCTCTGCTCCGGCGGTCGCCCCTCGCGGAGGGGCGTGAATTGAAATGTTCGCGGGGTAAACAGTCCCCATCTTGACGTACTGTCGCCCCTCGCGGAGGGGCGTGAATTGAAATGCGATTACCTCCGCGATGAAATTGCCCTGTGCGTCAAGTCGCCCCTCGCGGAGGGGCGTGAATTGAAATCACTACTTCTCGCTCCCCTCAATGGCGTGCTGGAGTCGCCCCTCGCGGAGGGGCGTGAATTGAAATGTTTCCGCAATAGCCGCGAACCGCACATGGCGCGGTCGCCCCTCGCGGAGGGGCGTGAATTGAAATTTCATCGGCACACCGTGGCACATCGAGGACGCGTGTCGCCCCTCGCGGAGGGGCGTGAATTGAAATAAACGCCAGGATGTACAGCCCCCGGAATTTTGGTCGCCCCTCGCGGAGGGGCGTGAATTGAAATTCCATTGTAGTATATAATGTCTACTGACCAACCCAAAAAGCATTGCGACACAAGGCAATCCCGGC
>ERZ827452.414-NODE-414-length-59586-cov-7.061682_pt1 | contig 59586 bp, 50 predicted proteins | sample MGYA00519866_ERZ827452 | MGnify/ENA primary metagenome ERZ827452 (study PRJEB31778, sample SAMEA3449307) | human gut metagenome | biome: human gut; feature: human-associated habitat; material: faeces | place: United Kingdom | collected 2010/2012 ... | reverse complement strand
TGTCGCTTACGCGACCCGCCGCAGGCGGAGAATCCTGCTTCGCAGGATTCTTTTTCAGCAGCTGTTTTATGCAGCCTTTTCAGAATTCCTGGACGCTGCGAAGTAGGAACGCAGGGAGTTGATTACGATGGTCAGTCCAAGGACGATCAACAGGATTGCAATGATCAGCTGCAGTCCTTCTACCAGGAAGGTAGCAGAGCCTGCCGCATACGCTTTTGCCAAAGCGATTGTGCGCTGTACCAGTGCGGTGCCGGTTACGCAAAGCATGATTACCAGCGGAGGGAACAGCATCTTGTTGCTGCGGCCTGTAACCTTCAGGAATACGCACAGCGTTACAAGTACCAGGGCGGAGAGCAGCTGGTTCGCAGAACCGAACAGCGGCCAGATGTTTGCATAGCCGATACGGGTCAGAACGAAGCCGCACAGCAGGGTTAAAACGGTGGAGAAGTATTTGTTGCACAGAACCTTTCTCCATACCGGAGCAGAAGCCATATCATCAACAGAGAACAGCTCCTGGAAGCTCATACGACCGATTCTTGCAACTGCATCCAGGCTGGTCAGTGCAAGTGCGGATACACACATGGTCATGAAGCACTGGGCAACATAAAGCGGGATACCGAACATTTCCAGGAAGCCTGCAACGCCGTTGGAGAATACCTGGAACGGGGTGCCTGCAGCCGGTGTGCCGTCAGCAGATGCAGCAGCACCTGCAACGCAGAGAGCGACAACGGCTAGAAGGCTTTCAAGAACCATTGCGCCGTAACCAACCTTGAGCATATCCTTTTCATTTGCGATTGTCTTGGAAGAAGTGTCGGAGGATACCAGGCTGTGGAAGCCGGAGATCGCACCGCAGGCAACGGTTACGAACAGGATCGGGAACATGTTTCCGAGCTTTTCATTTGTAAATCCTGTATAAACAGGCAGGTTCATGGTCGGATGTGCAACGAGCAGTCCGAGAACAGCGCCGACGATCATGCCAATGAACATGTAAGTGGTCATCATATCACGGGGCTGTTTGAGCAGCCAGATCGGAAGAACTGCTGCGAAGAAGATATAAACAAAGGTAATGTAAGTCCAGGTATTTTTTCCGGCGGTGATCGGAAGAGCCATACCGATTGCCAGAGCTGCTACGGTGCAGACAAGACCTACAACGGTTGCTTTCCAGCCGGAAAGGTTGAATTTCTTCTGCAGTACGCCAAATACCATAGCGAATAAGATAAAAAGCAGGGAAATGGTACCGGCAGCACCGTTCGGTCTGGCAGCCTCGGAAAGCTGTACCTGTCCGTCAACGGTTGTAAATGCGTTGAAGGTTCCGGTTACCATATCGGCGAATGCTGCGATAACCAGCAGGGTAAATAGCCAGCAAAACAGCAGGAAAAGCTTTCTGCCGAGTTTACCGATGTACTTTTCGATCAGCAGACCGATGGATTTGCCGTCGTTTTTGACGCTGGCATACAAAGCACCGAAGTCAGTAACAGCACCGAAGAAGATGCCGCCAAGAAGTACCCACAGAAGAACCGGGAGCCAGCCGAATGCAGCGGCCTGAATTGCACCGGTGACAGGGCCTGCGCCTGCGATGGATGAAAACTGGTGACAGAAGACGGTAAAGCCTTTTGTCGGAACGTAGTCCTGCCCGTCCTCGTGGGCCTGGGCGGGTGTTTTGGCAGCAGGGTCGATGCCCCATTTGTTTGCGAGCCAGCGGCCATACAGCAGATAAGCGGCTGCAAGGCATACGGCTGCGATTAAAACGATTGCAAGTGTGTTCATGAGATAGGTTCCTCTCTTTCGTTAGAATGCTCAACATGGCAGTGCGTGGGCGACCTGCCCGGAGTTTTTCTGCAGGGGGATAGAATTTGTTCGGGCGCGGTGAATATCGGACAGCCCGAATTCTTTTCCTGTCGCTGCAACAAAAAAAGCCTTCGTCTTTATCCCTTTCGGGGAATAGAAGACGAAGGCATATAAACTCCGCGTTACCACTTCTTTTGCTGCCAAAAGCAGCCTCTCGGTCACAGCTCCCGGCATTTGATCCGGTCAATGTGCTCCCCTGTAACGGAGGGACTCCGGTTCTGGCTACTGGAAAAACGTTCACCAGAACTGCTGACAGGCGAGGGCATTTGGAACCTGTTGCCACCTTCCATCAATGGCGGCTCTCTGGAAACAGATTAACTCTAAATGTCATGTCCTGCTCACTGCATTTGCATGTTGAATTGTCGCCATTCTAGTTCCGGGGAAAAAAAATGTCAATGCGTAATCTGGAATTTTGGAAGTTTGTATAGGAAGAAAATGTTTTAGTTCTAAAATTTGTATAAAATTTTAGCGATGCAAAGCGCTAGTACGGTACCACGGGATACTGATAGCAGAAGAGAATGGGTTCCTGAGTACGGCACATGAAAAATAGAAACTTTTGCAAAAAGATTTTTGAAACAAAATAAGCGGCTTCCGAATCCTCGGAAACCGCTTGCTTACTGACTTTTTAGAAGAGCGACAGACGGGGCTCGAACCCGCGACCTCCACCTTGGCAAGGTGGCGTACTACCAACTGTACTACTGTCGCATTTTATCTCTCGCTGATGTATCTCAGCGACGAAACTTATAATAACACAGCTTCTTACGTTTGGCAAGCTTTTTCGTAAAAAAATTTCAAATTTATTTTTAGAAAAATAGAATGACAAAATTGGAATGTTTTCGTTCCAATATCCCGTCAGAAAATTTGTAAACTAAAAATTGGAACGGTTTTATTCCAGTATTTCAGACGGGAGCCGCAATCTATGTCTACCAAACTATCTCAGGATGTCTCGATCGGGGAGAATCTGCGCATTTTGCGAAAACGTGCCGGATATTCACAGGAACGGGCTGCAGCACAGCTGGAGCTGATGGGAATCTCCATGAGCCGTGAAATTATTTCGCAGATGGAATCCGGACATCATAATATTCGCATCAGTGTATTACTTGCCTTCAAACAGGTCTATGAGGTGGACTCGTTTGATGACTTTTTTGTGCAACAGGAAAAAGGCGGTGACCGATGAAATTAAAGCAGGAGCCAATTGGAATCGGTCAGAATCTCAGAAAACTCCGGCAGGACGCCGGTTACAGCCAGTCACAGGTGGCGGCGCTTCTCTGTGAGCGGGGTGTGTACATGACAACTGACATTTATAAAAAGATCGAGCAGAACAAATACAACATCCGCATCAGCGAGCTGAATGCGTTGAAAGAGCTGTATCAGGTTGGGTATGGGGAACTGTTTCAAACGGATTCCTGAAAATTTGGAAGCTGTGTATTTGGTTTTCAGGATGTTTTTAGAAAATGTTTGTCTTAATGTCAAAAAAATGCCGCTCAGTCCGTAAATTCGAGGACTGAGCGGCAATTCCTATCGTATAGGAAACTTCGTTTCTATACGATAAAAACGCTCCGCGAGGATCGCACTGCGGCGGAATGGTAGAATGTCGCTTACGCGACCCGCCGCAGGCGGAGAATCCTGTAGAGCAGGATTCTTTTTTATCCAATTTAATTTTCCATCATTTTCCGGTTATATTGTCTGCGCTGAAGCGATTCTGTATTTCTGTGTTTCTGACGCGACTGGTAAGAGGAATACTTTGCGGTTGCTTTTGCGACAGCGGCGAGGGGCTCGGAAGCGCCGGATGCAATCTGTGGATCGGAGAGACAGATTGCCGGATTATCGAACTTTTCGAGCGTCCCCTTTTTGGAAAATGCGGCGCATACGGTTTGCCAGCCGGATAAGAACCGTACATACATCCTTCCGCTGATTCGGTCCTGCGGAGTGTCAGCCAGTGAAAAGTCTGCTAACACCAGTAAAAGGAAAATTGCAGCTGCCATCATCATCATCGATTCCATCATACGCTCACCCTCTTTTCTTTTGTACCTCGCTGATATTTCCGAGGCATAAGATTTTTCGCCCACACAGGAGCAAGCTCATGTGGGCTTAGACCTTTTGACCCTGACATCGTATTGTCTGACTATATTATAATATCTTCTGTATTTTCAGTCAATTTATTTTCAAACATTCTTTCGAAAGATTCAGTTCTTCGCAGTTGTATACCGGAAAAATGGCGTAAAGTATGCTATTTGTCCCAAAAATCTGTTGCAATCGTAATTTCGATGATGCTATGATATAAATCGGATGTTTTTTGGAAAAAAGGATGGCATGTGCGCTGTGCGAAAGGCTCAGCTTCGATGGCAGGACGCGACTTTTTCGGTGCCGCATGTTTCAGTCCGTTGCAGCAGGCCGCAGCCGGATGGGTGCAAAGAGGAGTATTGTGAAGGAAAACAAAAACGGGAGGCAGAACAGTCAGAACGCAGAAAAGAGGAGCCGGAAAAGAAAAAATCCGAAGGCAGTCAGACAACTGACAGCGATTTATGTTGCGCTGGTGCTTGTAGCGGCGGGCGCGATCGGTGGAGGGGTATTCTGGGCGGTGCATTCGACGAGGGTAACAGAAGAGCTGATTGCGGAAAACACGCAGGAATCGACGACGGAAGAGGAAAGCACAGTTCCTGCTGCTATAGAAGAAACAGAAGAGACGCAGGAGACGGAACCCGAAACAGAAACGGAGACAGAGACGGAAACCGAAATGCTTGTCGAGCTGACAGAGGACAATATCGACGGCTATGTAAAAGTGGAATCCTGCAAAATTGCGCAGGGGACAGGAACCTTTTCGGTAAAGGCGTCGGTGGAGGAAAAGCCGGCGAGCGATGATGATAATTTTTACCTGCTCAAAATGAACATGTACGATACCGAGCTGGATGCCGGGGCAGAGCCGATCGCGTCCGTGCCGAAGGACAAGGAATTTTCCCTGACGGCAAATGTCAACGAAAATCAGGTGGATTCCAGGCTGATGTCGAAATTCGTCGTAGCGGTAAAATTAAAGGATGCGTATGTTCCGCTCTGTGATCCCTGCTATATGACAAACCCGGAGGTACTTGCGTCCTATCAGGCGGCATATCCGCAGCGTTCTTCGATTAAAGGGATTTTAGTAGATCCGCTTCGGGTGGATGAGCTGGATGAGCTGCATGTCAACCATGCGGCGTACAATATTCCGGTCGGAAATATTCTCGGGGAGACGACAAACGGCTTGTTCCCTACGGTTTATTATACATACGACGGCAGAACCTATGCGTTTAACGGTCAGCGGATTGCGGAATATGATTCTATTTTTTCCAGGCTGACGGCAAAGGGAATTACGATTTCTGCGATTCTGTTAAATAATAAGAGCAGCGCGTATCCGGAGCTCACCCATCCGCTTTCCCGGGGCGGCTCTGCTAATTATTATGCGTTCAATGCAGCGGAAGCAGATGGCGTGGAGACGCTTGCAGCGGTCGGCGCGTTTTTGGCGCAGAGATACCGGGATAATGACCACGGGATTGTCATGAACTGGATTGTCGGCAACGAGGTCAACGTCCGTTCTGATTGGAATTATATGCAGTACGTCGATCTGGATACCTATGCGAGAGAATACGCGAACGCGGTGCGCGTTTTTTACAACAGCATCAAGAGTATGAACGCGAATGCGAGAGTCTATGTTTCGATGGATCAGCAGTGGAATCGGGATCTGTCGTCGAAGAACAGCTATGACGTGCGTGATCTGCTGGTTTCGATGAACCAGGTGATTTCCTCGGAGGGAAATATCGACTGGGGACTTGCAGATCACCCCTATGCGTATCCGCTGACGAATACGACGTTCTGGAATTCGTCCGGCAAGATTCAGAAGCTGATTACCAATTCGGAAAATACGTCGATCGTGACAATGCAGAATATCAATGTCATTACGAACTTTTTGCAGAAGGAAGAAATGCTGACGGCGGACGGCGAAGTGCGCCCGGTGATTCTGAGCGAGCTGGGATATTCCTCTTCCCAGGGAGAAATCAATCAGGCGGCGGCATTTGCCTATGCCTACTATGCAGCAGAGAACAATCCTTATATCAATGCGATTCTTTTGTCCAGACAGACGGATGCGGGAGAAGAGATTGCACAGGGACTTGCACTGGGACTGTCCACTCAGGGCGGACAGCATAAATATATTTACGAGGTTTACAAAAATATCGATCAGGTAAATTCCAACAGCTATACGGAGTTTGCAAAATCCGTCATCGGGATCACAAACTGGAGTGAAGTGATCCAGCCGGCGAACTAAAAGGTCGGCGCGTTTAGTACGGTATTATTAAAGAAAATATTGAAAGTATTTATTTTTCTGCCAATGGGTAAATCCTGTTGGCAGTTTTTTAGCTACATATTTTTAATTATGTGTAGGAAGTGTTCGAAAATTATATGAATAATAATGTAATTGAAGAACGTGAGAAAGAAAACGAATAAAAGACAAATAGTTAATCAGTATCGGTTTCATCTTCGATATATTCGGCAATGTCTTCTAATTTGCAATTCAAAATTTTGCATATTTCATTTAATGTAAAGGTATTGATGTTTCCATTTTTTCTTAATCGATCCAACTGACCACTGCTAATATTGTAATCTTTCATGAGTTTATATTGAGAAATGTTTTTCTCTTTCATTGTTAGCCATAAACGATTAAAAACAATCATATATTAAAATCCCCAGAAATAGCCGTGTAGTTCTTTACCTAAATAGTAAAAGCGACCCCGCAGATTGACAATAGCCCGTGTGCGGGCTATAATAATTTTGAAATGAACGTTGAAAAACATGCGTTGAAAATTTTTGAAAGGGGAAAAATATGGTTAAAAAAAGAGGATTTGGGGCAAGTGTTTTAATAGGGATGTTGGTTGGAATCATCTGCGTAACCGGAATAACCGGATGTAATGATGCTGAGAAAAGTGCAACGGGAACAAAACGGAAAGAATTGGTGTCTTATTTTGGAATGAAGGTTGAGGATACAATAGATCAATTTAATAAAAATGGATTTCGCACAGAAGTTTCTAAGGATACATCACTTGAAAAAGAATATACAAATATTTACGTCAAAAAAAACGGAGATATAACTGCGGTGAAATTAGAGGGATCAGAAGATAATCGCGTGGATCGTATAGATATTTATGAAAATACAGGTAATTTTTCGATTTTTGGAATCTATGCAGGATTGAGTGGACAGGAAACTGTAGATATTTTAAAAGAGAATGGATATGTTTTTGACGGAATTAGTGATAGTACAACGAAGAATGAAGAAACTTGTCAAACTATTTACTATGTAAAAAATGGAGCTAGTAAATTTATATTTGAAATATGGGGAGGAGATATAAAACCGTATGGTTCATTAGATGAAGCAGATATATATATGGATGGTGAAATTAAAAATGTTAGCATGTGGATATCGTCATCAGTAAGGTATATGGAATTGAACGATTTAATTGGAGATACAGAGGATGATGCGGAATGGCTGATAGAGGTAATAAATGATGAATGTGCACCACTGTCATCATTCGTAGAAAAGAAAAGTGCAGAGGCTCCTGAAATAGATTCATATGGTACTTATACTTTTGGAGAAGATGCGCTGATTATTGAATTGCGGAAAGGAATAGGATATCGCGCATATATAGATAAAGTTTCTATTAAGGATCTTTGTCCGTATAAAATTTTTGGTATTTATTATGGAATGGATAAGGAAAGCGCATTGCAGCAATTATCTGATTTAGGGATTGAAATAAGTGCGGAAGAAGAAAATAGAATTGTGTGCAATGTAGATTCGTATACAACTTTAGAACTTGGATTTCTGAATGATCATGTGAATTTTATAGATTGTATTGATGATTATCCAGAAAAACATGAAAGAAAACGTATAGAAGAATAAAAAGATATATTGAAGAGGGGGATTCAAATGGATAATAGAATGAAAAAAAGGCTAAAAATGACAGGCATGTGTGTTAGTATATTGATTCTTATAGTCATAATAGGAATTCTGAAAATTAAAGATAACACATCAAAACTACAATCTTATGACCCTGAAAATTCGTACATTATTACAGAAAATCAAATTGATAGAAAAGTGCATAATGAGTCAGAAGCAAGAAAATTATTAGAAAAATTTGAACTGGGAAACGAGTACGAACTTACAGAAACCTTTAATTTAACCAATGGAATAATTTACCAATTTTTAGAGGCGTATAAAGGAATAGAGGTTCATGGGCGATATTCAAGAGTGATAACGAATTCTAATGAAGATGTAGAGGCGATTGCAAGTAATTATTATCCTGTAGACATAGATATTTTGCCTGAGATTAGCGAGGATGAAGCAATTGATGTATATAAAAAGTATTATGACGAGAAAGAGAATAGTTTAAATAATATTTCTGCTGACTTATGCATTTATGGATATAGTCAGGATATGAGACTTTCTTATTGCATTCGTGAAGGTAATGGTGGAATGTATGTGGATGCAAAAACAAGTGAGGTAATTCAAGTATTCGATAACATGGATTTTGCTGCTTGTGTATTGACCGGTAATTTGGGGGATAACAGTGTAAATGTACGAGAGAATAATGGGAATTATGAGTTGATCGATGATTCTCGCAGCGGAGGTATTGAAGCTTGTATATTGACAGATGAAATGAATGGTGTAGTAGATTTTGATGTTCAAAATTGTGTTAGGGTTATAGCGCCAGCAGATAACGCAGAAAAATATCGTTCTTTTGTAGATGGCTATTTTAATATTGAACGTGCTTATGATTATTATGCAAAAGTTCACAATTTTGAGTCAACAGATGGTAATGGAAAACGAAAGATTAGAATTATAAACGATGTAGAGGCTTATATAACAAAAGAGGAAAAAAAAGAATATAGAAATAATGCTGGATCAGTAGCTGTAAATGGGCAGGATGGAGATATTGAAACCTGGTTTTTAATTAGTAAAGTTAATGATTCTAGTGATTTTTTATATTCCTATTATTTGGATGTTATGACGCATGAGTATACACATGCGGTAATGTTTTCAATTATAGGAAATGATAAATCCAAACAAATGGAAGCTATGGGTGAGGCTTACTCCGATATTTTAGGGGAATGTTGTGAAGCATATTATAATACTGAAAACGATTGGATAATTGGACCAAGAAATATAGCAGACGTAGCTAATGGAGTAAATGAAGATACAAGTATTAGACATATGAATGAATATTCTGAAGATATTGAAATGCATGATGCAAGCACTATTATATCGAGTGCAGCTTATAATATGTTTAATGGGGTAGATGAAAAAGGAGAATGGAATAGTAAATATGCAATTCATAGTACAAAAGTACTAGAACAATTGTGGTTTCGTTCCATGTTCTATTTGACTCCAACATCAGATTTTCTTACATGTCGTTATGCGATTGAAAATGTGGCAAAAGCGATGAACAAAGAAGGGATAATCGATGATTTACAGTTTGAAGGAGTGAAAAATGCATTTGAAAAAGTAGGGGTGAGAGGAATTTCTATAAAAGAAAATAAGGAAATATTAGATGTGACCCCTGATTTTAATATACAAATTAAAGATAAGTTTGGAAATGATTATAATCAATGTAATATGAAAATTACATGCCTTTATAGAGGACATAATTATAAAGGACATAATGTAGGAATTACATATAGGACAGAAGAAAACAATTATCTTTATGAAGGTGCATTTTTGGATTATGAACCTAAAAAATTAAAATATGAGAAAGGTGCAATTTATTGTATTAGATTAAAAGATGATAATAACCCTTTGGAAGACGAGTTTATTTTCCAAGTAAAAGCGAAAGGGAAAAAAGAATTAATCTTACAAACATCATTTTGGGGTGAAGTTGAGAATTCGTTTGAATCAGAAGAAAATATGGATGTAGAAGAAAGTAATGAATCAGAATGTGCTTTTGTGTTGGAAAATCCATATCCTGAAGGATATCAGATGAAAAAAACAGCATTTGATAATTTGCTGTCAGGACATTTTGCAAATCTATCTGAGCCGATGGGATTGGAGAATGGAAAGACATATGATGCATCTAAAAAATTTGCTGTAAAAGCGACATACGATATGGAAGATCCGGCAAATGGAGCAAGTTATTTGGTAATAGCAGATGTGATGGGAAATGTGTATGATATGCTTCCGGTTTCAAAATATCCATGTGAAGTAAATGGGTGGTTAAAAAATGACGTTTTTTATAATACACAAAAGGGAAGGATTGTACAACAAGGAAGCGATATTACAAGTAATTTCTTTGAAGATCATACATCTTTAAATGATATAGTAAATGATACTAATGGAATAATTTTTTTGACTTGTAAAATTTCGTTTGATAGTCCATATGAACGTAAAGATAGTAATGTAGATTTCAAATATGAAGTCATTGATGCTGATGGCCATGTTATAGTATCTTTTTATCGAAACGAATTAATCAATAAGTATGGTTTTAAAAGTATGATAGATAATGATACATATAAATTGATCTCTTTAAGCGGAGGTGTTTATTGTGCTGTCAGTCGACGGGATGAAGCAACCAGTGGATCGGGATTTATTATTATAGATGTAAATAGAAAAAAAGTATTTGCTGTTTGTATTAGCCATGCGGCTGAATATGAAAAAATAGAATCAGATGGAAATTATATTTTATTTCCATCTGAATATACAGAAGATGCAACGATTCTGGATATTGAGAATGAGACCTCTATAGTTGTAGAAAATGTACCAAATGCGGAATGTATTGGAGAAAATAAGTTCTTTGCTGGAAATGATTGTTATGATTTACAGGGGAATATTATTTTTTCGGATGAAGAGTCTGGAAAAGTCGTTCAAAGAAGTGCGTATCATAATGGAAAGTCATTAGTATTAATTGATATGGGAGAAAATGGACAAATTGATAGGCATACATATAATCTGCTATTATTAGATGAAAATGGAAAGAGAGTATCAGATGTTATATCCATAAATGGATCGGATTTGTTTTTTGGATATGTGGAAGATTTAAGCGTTTATTGTATATTTTCAAAGGAAGGCACTGGCGGCTTTTTATTTGAAAATGGAAATTTTCAAAATGAAGAAACATATGAAACAACGAATAGAGCAGATAAGAACTGTTATTATGGAGTTGTTGAGAATGATAATCGTTTAATTCTAAGATATCGAACGGTTGGATATGATCAATCAAAAGTGCTTCATCAGGATTTGTTATTTGAGTGTCAGCTATTTAAGATGAACTGAAACTTAATTAATTCGAAGGAAAGGAAAAATAAATGAAAAAAAACATAATTATAATTTTAATGTTAATGATTTTAGCGATTATGGTTGGTTGTGGGGGAAATGTTAATAGCAGTGAAAATACCCAGAAAAATAAATATATAGAAAATGATACACAAGAAGTGCTGACAGAAGGAGATGAAGAAAAAGAAACTCAGGGGGAAAAAATAAAATATTATGATAGTTTGGATAATCATGCACAGTCAATATATGATAAATTTATTGAATGTGACTGGGTGTCAGTGAGGGATCTTTTAGAAGAATTCAAGCACCCTGAAGAAGATCAAGTAATGGTGTATACTACACCGTTAGAAAATCTTCGATTAGTTGTTGAATATGTATCGGATATTCGCTCTTGGCAGGCTTATTTGGGAGAATTTTCAAATGAAGAAAAAACGGGAAAAGGTGTAATTGTTTCGTGTAATGGTCAAGGAGTTATGAATGTATATATAGGCATGTGGAATAATAATATGCCAAATGGATCAGGAGTTTTATCAGATCATATAAATGCTTTAAAACCTTTCAAACGTATTTATCGAGGAACGTTTAAAGATGGAAGACTTGATGGTAAAATACAAGTTAATCAATTGGAAACACCGGGAATAGGAGTTGATTGGGAGAAAATAGAATCGTTAGTTGATATCGACGAAGCAATGAAATATGCAGATTTGAGTTTTGACGATGGAAAACCAATTCCGGTTTCTGTGGAAGTTGTTGATCAATATATAGAAATTTCTAAAACAACAGAGCGTGAGCTGGAGCCTTTTGCGATAAAGCGTGATGAAGAGGCATACTATCGAGTGTTTAGTGGTGAATATAATTATATTTTGTCAGTAGGAGCAAAAGAGCCTTCTGATGGAACCCGATATCAGCTTGATTTCATTTATGGCACCTATTTTGATCCAAAAGGAAATACGGCTATATATGGCGTAGCGCGGTATGTGAATGCCAGGTTGGATACAGTTTAGAGGTTTTCCAGAATCCGGATATCCACAGCGGTGTAATAAAATTCACGGTCAGGTGCGTCACCTGCAGTCAGATAATCGAACAGCAGCTGGATGGGTTTTGAGCCCTGAATGGCAGGCTGCTGGCAGATCACAGCAGAAATAATGTGCTGCTCCATCAGCTCTTTTGTAGCAGGAATTTTGTCATAAGCGAGAATATGGATGTCGGTGCGGTTTAGGGAAAGAACCGCGCGGCAGCCTCCATAAACACCGGCAGCGGTAAAGTAGAGGGCGTTGATGTCTGGATGTGCAGACAGCAGCGCTCTTGTTTTATCGTAGCTTTCAAAATCATCATCGCTGTTTTCAATCTCGGCGATGACCCGGATGCGCGGATAGCAGGCAGAGATCCGGTCGCAGAAACCGGCAATCCGGTCGGTATGGCAGAGCACCTGGGAGGAACCGGTGACGATACCGGCGCGCACTTCTCCGGAGGTCATGAGGTTCATCAGACCGGCAGCAGTTTGCCCGCAGCGGTAAAAGTCGCTGCCGACAAAAGCGAGACGACTGGAATTGCGGATATCTGTGTTGGTGGTAATGACGGGAATCTGGCGGCTCTGCAGCTGATCGATTTTGTTCGCGACGGCAGTGTCGTTAAAAGGGCTGATCACAAGTCCATCAATGCCTTCTGTCTCCAGCTCGGCGATAGCCTGCAACTGCTCCTGCGCAGAAAACCCGGTCTTTTTTTTGAGAACGGAGCAGTTGTAGCTGTTTAATTCTTCTTCTTTGGAAAGAACGCTGTTCCATACTTCATCAAAAAACGGATTTCCGGTATCGAACAAAACGACGCCGATCCGGACCATCTTTCGCTGTGCGGCGAGGGCGATTCCGGCGCGGTTTGGCTTGTAGTCCAGTTTTTTTGCAATATCATTGACCAGAGCGGCGGTGGCTGCGTTGACGGAGCCGCGATGATTGAGCACGCGGTCGACCGTGCCGCGGGACACCCCCGCCAGTTCTGCGATTTCCCGAATGGTTGCCATAGTTACCAATTACCTCATTGTTTCTTTTCGTAACAGTTCCTTTGAAGCGTCTGCACATTTAGCGTAGCATGATGAAAATGGAAAGTCAACGAATCGCGGCATGGTTTGCGTGCCCGCGCACAAAAATGGGAAAATGCACAAATTGGAAACGCAGGCGTGCGGAGGAAACGGCATGGTTTTGGTGAAAATTCTGAAAATAAATTGGGGTCTTGATTTTTTATGGTCTAAAATCTATGATAAAGGCATGGTGAAAGAACGACAGGGAAAGTGTGTCATGATTTTATATCATAATCCCTTGTGTGTGCTTGCGTGCACGGGCACGCAAAACAGAATAAAGGAGGAAATTTAAGTAATTAAATATATTATCAAACGTGAGTAAACATACTCAAAGATACTTAAAATCCATAGTATTAGTTGGTAACTTAAAACCACTGAAATCATAGGAAAGATAAGCCAGTGCAAGTTGAAACAGTCTTGCTAACTATAGGGTAGAACCTTGATGGTAATGATTGAGTAATGGTAGAAGTCCATGAAAACCAAATGGCAAAAAAATCAAAATTTTAGAAAGGAAAAGCTATTTAGATGAACCTATATCTAATCAATAAAAAAAGAATTTATAGGTATGTACCGATGGCTTAGTCGGGAATTTACGACTGTGGAGTGTACAAGAACTTGTGAGTAGTGTGTCACTTGCGACCACCAAAGCATACACGATGAAGCAGTAACTACAAATTGTGAGATTGTAGCGAATCATCTAGCATATACATTTGTATATGTTTTTAGTAGCAGCAGAGTATGTATTACATTGGAATCGACCTGGGGACTTCCGCAGTGAAGCTGCTTTTGATGGAAGGAAACGGGAAAATCGTAAGAGTTACCTCAAGGGAGTATCCGCTATACTTCCCGCATCCGGGCTGGTCGCAGCAAAACCCGGAAGACTGGTACAAGCAGTCCATGGACGGGCTTTGTGAACTGCTGGATGGAATCGACAAGAGCCAGGTGGCGGGCATCAGCTTCGGCGGTCAGATGCACGGATTAGTTGTGCTGGATGAAAACGATCAGGTCATCCGTCCCGCGATTCTCTGGAACGATGGCAGAACCTTCCGGGAAAACGACTATCTGAATCAGGTGATCGGCAAGGAGAAGCTTTCCGAATATACGGCAAACATCTCCTTCACCGGATTTACCGCGCCGAAGATTTTGTGGATGAAAAACAACGAGCCGGAGAACTTTGCACGGATCAAAAAGATCATGCTGCCGAAGGATTACCTGGCATATCGTCTGACCGGCGTACATTGCACGGATGTATCGGACGCTTCCGGCATGCTGTTATTCGATGTGAAGAACCGCTGCTGGTCGGAAGAAATGTGTGAGATCTGCGGCGTTCATAAAGAACAGCTTGCAAAGGTCTATGAAAGCTATGAGACAGTCGGCACGCTGCTCCCTGAAATCGCGCAGAACCTCGGCCTGCCGGAAACCGTAAAGGTAGCAGCAGGTGCAGGGGATAACGCGGCGGCAGCAGTGGGAACCGGAACAGTTGGAAACGGTCAGTGCAATATTTCTCTCGGAACGAGCGGAACGATCTTTATTTCCTCCGATCAGTTTGCAGTGGATAAAAATAATGCGCTGCATGCCTTTGCCCATGCGGACGGACATTACCATCTGATGGGCTGTATGCTGAGCGCGGCGTCCTGCAATAAGTGGTGGATGGACGAGATCATCGGCACGAAGGACTATGGGACAGAGCAGGCGGCGATCACGAAGCTTGGCGAAAATCACGTTTACTTCCTGCCGTATTTGATGGGTGAGCGTTCTCCGCATAATGATCCGGATGCGAGAGGCACCTTTATTGGAATGACGATGGATACGAGCCGCGCGGACATGACGCAGGCGGTGCTCGAAGGCGTTGCCTTTGCCCTGAGGGATTCCTTTGAAATTGCAAAATCCCTCGGCATCCAAATCGACCGGACGAAGATTTGCGGTGGCGGTGCAAAGAGCCCTCTCTGGAAAAAGATTATTGCCAATGTGTTGAATGTGAAAGTGGACGTGCCGGAAACCGAAGAGGGACCCGGCTACGGAGCGGCGATTTTAGCGGCGGTTGCCTGTAGCGAGTACGCATCTGTGGAGGAAGCAGCGCAAAAGCTTTTAAAAGTCGTGGACACGGTGGAGCCGGATGCAGAGCTTGCAGCGAAATACGAAAAACGTTACGCGCAGTTTAAACAGATTTATCCGACGGTGAAGGAGCTGTTCGGAAAATTGAAGTGAGACACAGAAAGGAGATGCGATCATGCAGATTTATGAAGTGACAGACCCTCTTTTTAAGGAGTATGGCAAAATCATCGACAGCGTGGAGCTGACGGAGTTGCTGGCAGAGATGAAGCACACGCCGGTGCCGGAGGACGTGGTATATGTGGCTTCCGAGCCGAAGCTGGAAGCGCTTGCGGTCATGAAAGAGCTGACGGACAAAACCTATGGCGAGCTTCCGATCCAGATCGGCTATTGCAACGGTCATAACCGGAAATTAAACGCGCTGGAATACCACAGAAGCTCTGAGGTGGATGTAGCGGCAACAGAGCTGGTGCTGATGCTGGGAAAACAGCAGGACATCACAGAGGAGTTTACCTATGACACCTCGAAAGTCAAAGCATTCCGGGTTCCTGCCGGGACAGCGGTAGAGCTGTATGCGACAACCTTACATTATGCACCCTGCCATACAGAAAAAGGCGGATTCCAGTGTACAATTGTACTTCCGAAAGGAACGAACCTCGATCTGGAAAAAGACCATCAGGGCGGTGAAGACGGTCATCTGACTGCCAAAAACAAATGGCTGCTGGGACATCCCGAAGGCGGTCTGCCGGAAGGAAGCCCGATGGGACTGATCGGTGAAAATCTTTCCCTGGATTAAAAATTACAGGCAAAACAGTTCCTGTATATATAGTTTCAGACGTTGCGCCTGACATAAAAATGGAGGATTTTATCATGAAAAATTTACCTAAAGTGAAAATCGGTATTGTAGCAGTCAGCCGGGACTGTTTCCCGGAATCTCTGTCTGTCAACAGAAGAAAGGCTCTGGTAGAGGCTTACAAGGCAAATTATGACGTTGCGGATATTTATGAATGTCCGGTCTGTATTGTAGAGAGCGAGATCCATATGGTACAGGCTCTGGAGGATATCAAGCAGGCAGGCTGCAACGCGCTGTGCGTATATCTGGGCAACTTCGGTCCGGAAATTGCAGAAACCCTGCTGGCAAAGCATTTTGACGGTCCTGTCATGTTCGTGGCTGCAGCAGAAGAATCTCAGAATGATCTGGTCGGCGGCAGAGGTGACGCATACTGCGGTATGTTAAATGCAAGCTACAACTTAAAGCTTCGCAATGTAAAGGCATATATTCCGGAATATCCCGTTGGAACCGCAGCAGAATGTGCGGATATGATCCATGATTTTGTTCCGATCGCAAGAGCGATCATCGGTTTAAAGAGCCTGAAGATCATCAGCTTTGGTCCCAGACCGTTAAATTTCCTGGCTTGCAACGCACCGATTCAGCAGCTCTACAACCTGGGCGTTGAAATCGAAGAAAACTCCGAACTGGATCTGTTCGAAGCGTTCAACAAGCACGCCGGGGATGAAAGAATCCCTGCAAAGGTAAAAGAGATGGAGGAAGAGCTGGGTGAGGGCAACAAAAAGCCTGAAATTCTGGAAAAGCTTGCGCAGTATGAGCTGACCCTGCTCGACTGGGTAGAGGCACATAAGGGCTACCGCGAATACGTTGCAATTGCCGGTAAGTGCTGGCCTGCATTCCAGACACAGTTCGGCTTCGTTCCCTGCTATGTCAACAGCCGTCTGACCGGTATGGGCATTCCGGTATCCTGCGAAGTGGATATTTACGGCTGCTTAAGTGAGTTTATCGGAACCGCAGTCAGCGACGATGTTGTAACCTTACTGGATATCAACAACAGCGTGCCCGACGATATGTATGAAGAGTCGATCCGGGGGAAATTTGATTACACCCATAAGGATACCTTCATGGGCTTCCACTGCGGCAATACCTGCTCCAGAAAGCTGGCATTCTGCAGCATGAAGAATCAGATGATCATGGCGAGATCCCTTCCGGTTGAAGTGACAAACGGCACTCTGGAAGGAGATATTATCCCCGGTGATATCACCTTCTACCGCCTGCAGTCCACCGCGGACAACAAGCTGCGGGCTTACATCGCACAGGGCGAGGTTCTGCCGGTTGCTTCTCATTCCTTTGGTTCCATCGGCGTATTCGCAATTCCGGAAATGGGACGCTTCTACCGCCATGTGCTGATCGAGAAGAACTTCCCGCACCACGGCGCAGTTGCCTTCGGCCATTACGGCAAAGCACTGTACGAGGTATTCAAATACATCGGCGTTCCGGTAGAGGACTTAAACTTCAATCAGCCCAAGGGCATGATGTATCCGACAGAGAATCCGTTCGCATAAAGCATATGGGAAAGGGCAAGAAAGATTGAAAAATAAAATTTTTCAATCGCGAGATTTGTGTCTGCGCGCACTTGACACAAACTCGACATGCGCAAAAAGCGTGCGCAGAAATGAGCGGAAAAAATGAGTAAATACAGGGAAAAGGCAGCAGCCCTGGCTGCACAGATGAATCTGGAAGAAAAAGTAGGACAGACGCTTTACACCGCTCCGGCGGTGGAGCGCCTTGGCATTGTGTCCTATAACTGGTGGAATGAGGCGCTGCACGGTGTGGCAAGAGCGGGCACGGCGACGGTATTTCCGCAGGCAATCGGCATGGCGGCGACATTTGATGAGGAGCTGTTAAAGCAGGTCGGCGATGTGATCGCGACCGAGGCACGTGCAAAATATAACGCACAGCAGAAAGCGGGCGACCACGATATTTACAAAGGACTGACGTTCTGGGCACCGAATGTGAATCTGTTCCGCGATCCCCGCTGGGGCAGAGGACAGGAAACCTACGGAGAAGATCCATATCTGACTTCCCGTCTGGCGGTCGGCTTTATTAAAGGTCTACAGGGCGAAGACCCGGATCATTTAAAGGCTGCGGCGTGCGCGAAGCATTTTGCGGTGCATTCCGGACCGGAGGGCATCCGACATGAGTTCAACGCAGTCGTATCGAAGCAGGATCTGTATGAAACCTATTTGCCGGCATTCAAGGCATGTGTGCAGGAAGCGAAGGTAGAAGCCGTGATGGGCGCCTATAACCGGACAAATGGCGAGCCCTGCTGCGGAAGCAAGACACTTTTGCAGGATATCCTGAGAAAAGAGTGGGGATTTAAAGGTCACGTTGTCAGTGACTGCGGCGCGATTGCAGATTTCCACGAAAACCATAAAATTACCAAGACGCCGCTGGAATCCGCGACGATGGCGATGAACAATGGCTGTGACTTAAACTGCGGCTGCGTTTTTCCGAATTTGAGAGATGCGGTGCGCGGCGGCTATGTGGATGAAGCGCGTCTGGATGAAGCGGTGACAAACCTGATGGAATGTCGGATGAAGCTGGGAATCCTTGGCGATGAGAGACAGGAAGAACTGGATAAAATCGGTTACGATCAGGTAGATCTTGCTTCCAGCAAGGCACTGAACCAGACCGTTTCCAGAAAAAGCCTTGTCCTTCTGAAAAATGAGGACAATTTCCTTCCTCTTGACAAGAGCAAACTTCATACGATCGGCGTGATCGGTCCGAATGCGGATTCCAGAAAAGCGCTGGTGGGCAACTATGAAGGAACTGCATCCCGCTATATCACAGTGCTGGAAGGCATTGAGGATTATGTCGGGGATGATGTAAAGGTTTATTATTCCGAAGCCTGCGACCTCTGGAAGGACAGAACCAGTGGACTGGCACAGGCGGACGACCGGATTTCCGAAGCAAAAGCAGTCTGCGAGGTCAGCGATGTGATTATCGCGGTGATGGGACTGGATTCCAGCATCGAGGGAGAGCAGGGGGACGCCGGCAACGAATTTGCAAGCGGCGATAAAAAAGACCTGCTGTTCCCCGGTCTGCAGCGTGAGGTGCTTGAGGTCGCATATAGCAGCGGAAAGCCCGTGATCCTGGTATCCATGACCGGCTCCGCAATGGCGCTGGAATGGGAGGATGCGCACTGCAAGGCAATTCTGCAGGCATGGTATCCCGGCGCGGCAGGCGGAAAAGCTGTCGCAGAGGCGATTTTCGGAGAATACAGCCCGGAGGGCAAGCTGCCGGTAACGTTCTACCGCACCTCTGAGGAGCTGCCGGAATTCACTGACTATGCGATGAAGGGACGCACCTATCGCTACATGGAAAAGGAAGCGCTTTATCCCTTCGGCTTCGGACTTTCTTATACCTCCTTTGAACAGGGAAAGACGAGCGCAGACCGTATGGAAATCGAGGCAGGCGGACAGCTTCGAATCAAAACTTCCGTAAAAAATACCGGAAAATTTGCAGGTGGACAGACCATTCAGGTTTATGTCAAAGCGCTTCGGGACAATACACCGAACGCGCAGCTCAAAGGCTTGAAGAAGCTTTCCCTGCAGCCCGGCGAGGCAAAAGAAGTGGAAATCGTGCTGGCTGACAAGGCGTTTGCTCTGTACGACGAAGACGCACACTTTATGCTGGAAGAAGGAGATTACGAGGTTTCCGTCGGCATGCAGCAGCCGGATCGCAGAAGCAGCGAGCTGACCGGACAGACCTGCAGTGTTCTGAAGGTACACTGCAGCGAGACAAAGGAGCTGTAAGGCAGCAATACGAACAAAAACAATAGAATGCACGCTCTGCGAGCATTCTATTGTCATGAACTACAGGACGCCCTGCACTGCAGGACGTCCTGTTTTGGATACAGAAAAAGAAATTTGCCTGACAGCCGGCAAAGCAGTGTCTTTTGGTTGTAATCGCGCGGACGAACAGGTACAATAGAGGGACAGCTAAAGGAAAGAGCAACAGAAGAAAGGAGCGCTGTATGAAGCGAAATACAAGCCGTAAGGCGGAAGAAGCTTATCTGGCGGAAACTCTGAGGGTCGTGCGTGACAACGTGCGGGAATATGGACAGGAAGTTGCTAAGATGCAGGAGGATATCGATGAAATGCTTGAGCATTATCATGATAACGATGCGGAAGTCCTGACGATCCTGAACAATACCGTAACCATGCACACCCATATGAAGCGGGCACTGGAGCGCAATGAAAAGGCGCTGAAAAAGCCCTACTTCGGGCGAATTGTTTTTCATGACGAGGCATTAAATAAAGAAGAATCCCTCTATATCGGACGGGGCGGCATCGCAAAGGATACCACCCACCAAATGGTGACGGACTGGCGTGCACCGGTGGCCAATGCCTATTATGAAAACGGATTGGGAAAATGCAGCTACCCCGTACCGGATGGTCAGCAAATGGAGATCGAGCTTTTGCTCAAACGGACGTATGAGATCGAGGATGCAAAGCTGATCGACTATTATGATTCGGAAGTCGTGGCAAACGATGAGCTTCTGACGCGGTATCTTGCAAAAAATAAAAAGGCGGTTTTGGGGGAGATCATTGCGACGATCCAGCAGGAGCAGAACGAAATTATCCGGAAATCGCCCTATCACAGCATGATCGTGCAGGGTGTGGCAGGCTCTGGCAAAACCACGGTGGCGATGCACCGGATTTCCTATATTTTATACAATTATAAAGAACGGTTTCAGCCGGAGGATTTTTATATTGTCGGCAGCAACCGGATTTTGCTGGACTATATCACGGGTGTCCTGCCGGATCTGGATGTGTATGGCATCCGACAGATGACGATGGAGCAGCTGTTTGTACGCCTTTTATATGAGGACTGGGACGAAACCTACCGCATCTGCCCGGTGCGCGATGCCGGGAAAGACGGTGCGGTGCGAGGAACCCTTGCGTGGTTTGAAAAGCTGCAGAAGTTTTGCAGCAGAGTGGAGTGGAACACGATCCCGAGGATGACGGTGTTGTTTAACCGGAAGCAGTTTGTAGAGGGGCTTCGGGACGGTCGTGTCGGTGTGTTCGATGAGAGCGGCGGCAAAAATGACCCGAAAGATATGGTCGTTTTGATGACAGGCGAGGCAATTGAACGTTATATCCGTCAGAATCCGTCCGTGTCCGCGCAGAGCAAGGTGCTGATGCTGCAGGAGCGTTTGATGGGAAAAGTGGAGGACGAATTTTTAGGAAAGGGCATCAGCTATACCTTAGAAGAAAAAAAGGCAATCCGCCGCTCAATGCGTAAAAGGTTCGGCGCAAGGCAATGGAAAAAATCCGTTTATGAGATGTATCATGATTTCCTGACAGAGCAGAAACAGCAGGGCGTCTGCGTCGAAGAACCGCAGGAGGAGCTGGATGTGTACGACCTGGCGGCACTTGCCTATCTGTATCGCAGAATGCGGGAAACGGAGGTCATCAGCGAGGCACATCATATCGTTGTGGATGAAGCGCAGGATTTCGGTGTTATGGTCTATGCAGTTTTAAAAGAATGCGTCAGAAGCTGCACTTATACGGTCATGGGGGATGTATCCCAGAATATCCGCATGGATTACGGTATCAGCGACTGGGAAGGGGTGAAAAACATCCTGCTGACCGGAGAACGGGATAACTTTTGCGTACTGAGAAAAAGCTATCGAAATACCGTAGAAATTGCAAATTTTGCATCGGACATCCTGGCGCACGGAGAGTTCCCGGGGTATGGGGCAGAGCCGGTCATCCGGCATGGCGAAGCGGTTGGCATCCGACAGACAGCAGGAAGGGATCTGTACCGGGAAGCGGCAAAAATCTGCAAAGGATGGCAGACAGACGGTTTTGACACGATCGCGGTGATCTGCCGGGATCAGAAGCAGGCGCAGGAGACGGCAGAGCTTCTGCAAAAAGAGCTGCCGGTCATGCCCTGGGATCCGGAAAAAGCGTCGTTTGAAAAAGGAATCATGGTATTTCCGGTGGAATATACCAAGGGACTGGAATTCGATGCGGTTCTGCTGCTCAGCCCGGATCGGGAGTCCTATCCGATAGACGATGGACATGCGAAGCTTTTGTATGTCGCGGCGACAAGAGCACTGCACCGGCTGGAGGTTCTGCACACCGGCAACCTTACCGGGCTGATCGCAGACCCGATTCCGAAAAAGAACAAAAAGCGAGTATCCGGCGCGAAGAAAAAGGTCGTCATCGTGCAGAATCCGTCCAGCGGACAGGAAGCACAGTTGCCATATGGAACGGGTGCGATGCAGGAAAGTGCGGACGCACGCCGCGCAGGCGGAAAAACACAGGGCAGTGCCCGTCCGGCGGCAGCTGCACCCCGGCCGACATCTGCTGGTGCCGGCTGGACATCGCGCCCGAAGCCGGTTATTTCCGGTCAGCCGCAGAAAGCCCTCCATCCGCTGGCGTCGCTGTACGGGAGCAACAGCCAGACTGCACAGGGATCTGGCAGAGCTGTAGGCAATAGACAATCTGCACAGGCAGCTGGCAGAACGGTGAACGGCACGGTACAGCCGCGTGTCACAGGCGATATGCATGCCTACACAGCATCCGGTTTCCTTTCGTTCGGTGAACTTCCGGATACCGCGAAGCTGCGGGCGGCGGGACATGCGAAGATCGACCATTCGATTCGCTGGGTACAGCGTAAGGAGGACGGTCTGTATTTACAGAGCCGTTATGGAGTGACCCGTTTGAGCCCTGTCGGCAGCGGAATTCTGCGCGTTACTTTTTCACGGGGCGAGATGCCGCCGGTGCATCCTGCAATCGCCGTCACCCGGGTGGAGAAAAACTGGCAGATGCGCGAAAAACCGACGCTTGTGGAGATGCGAACGCCGGAAATGTATGTGGTTGCGGACAAAAAGACAGGTGCGCTGCGGTTTCTGGATAAGGACAGCGAAATCTTGCTGGAAGAAAGTAGACAGGATCGCTGCCTGATCGAAAATGCGCCAAACGGCGGGCGCAGCAGGCTGTTTTTTGACTGGAAAAAAGGAGAAGGGCTCTATGCAGCAGGTGCGCTCGGTAAAGGCGGAATCCATCTGGAAAAGACGGCGCGGTGCATCTCCCATGGAGTCGAAAACGAACTTCCATATCTGATTTCCGACCGAGGCTATGGCATTTTGCCGGCATCGTCCAAAGAAGTGATCTTCTGCAGCCTGCCCGTATACGGAAACCAGATTTGTCTGGAAGGTACGCAGCAGCCGGATTATTATATTATTGTAGGGAAAAAATTAGAGACGCTGTTGAAGGCCTGCGCATATCTGTGCGGAAAGCTGTGAGAAAAAGCGTGTCTGAGGAATGGAGAAGCTATGAACATACTGGATATTGTTGGACCTGTGATGGTAGGACCCTCCAGCTCTCACACGGCGGGGGCGGTGCGGATCGGTCAGACGGTGGGAAAGCTTTTGGGAGAACGGGTTGTGAATGCAAAGATCGGGCTGCACGGCTCTTTTCTGGCAACAGGGCGCGGACATGGAACAGACCGCGCGATTGTGGCGGGACTGTTGGGGCTGGCAGTGGACGACCCACGGATTCCGGAAAGCTTCGCAGAAGCAAAAAAGGCAGGGCTTTCGTTTTCCTTTGAAGGAATCAACCTTATGAATGCGCATCCGAATTCCGTTCGGCTGGAGGTGACCGGAGAGAGCGGGCGAAAGCTGGAAGTGATCGGTGCATCGATCGGCGGCGGACGGATCAGAATCTGCGAGATCGATGGACTGACTGCAAATTTTTCCGGGGAAGCTCCAACACTGGTTGTATACAACCAGGACAAGCCGGGCTGTATCGTAAAAGTAACGTCGCGTCTGGGTGAAGCAGGGATCAATATCGCGACGATGCAGGTGTACCGGGACGAACGCGGCGGACATGCCGTTATGGTAATCGAAGTGGATCAGGAAGTACCGCGGGAGCGGATTGCAGCGCTGGAGCAGGAAGAGGGCATTGAAAAAGTAATCTACCTGTGTCTGGAAGAATAGGAGCAAAGATATGTATCGTTCATTGGAAGAGATCTGCAAGGAAGCTGCAGCGACAGGCTGCAGTTTCTGGGAGCTGATCCAAAAAGATGACTGCCGGGAGCGGCAGATTGCACAGGAGGAATCCTTTGTACAGCTGCAGCGCATGTACCAGGCGATGAAAGAGGCGGATCAGGACTACGACGAAACCCTGCATTCCCGCAGCGGGCTGGTGGGCACGGACGGCGGCAAGCTGGAGCACTATGTGGAGCAGGAAGAGCCGATCTGCGGCGATTTTCTTGGGCGCGTGATGGAAAAGGCGGTCAAAATGGGAGAGTCCAACGCCTGTATGAAACGAATTGTCGCAGCGCCTACGGCGGGTGCGTGTGGCGTTGTGCCGGCAGTTTTTCTGAGCATGCAGGAAAAATATCATTATACGGATGAAGAAATGACAAAAGCGCTGTATGTGGCGGCCGGCATTGGCGGGGTAATCGCATCCCGGGCGTTTATCGCGGGCGCGCAGGGCGGTTGTCAGGCGGAAATCGGTTCGGCATCGGCAATGGCAGCAGGAGGTGCGGTGCATTTGCGGGGCGGCTCTGCAGAGGCAGTGGCGCACGCTGCAGCGATGGCACTGAAAAATCTGCTGGGTCTGGTATGCGATCCGGTAGCAGGTTTGGTAGAAGTACCCTGCGTAAAACGAAACGTATCCGGCGCGGTTGTCGCCCTTTCGGCGGCAGACATGGCGCTTGCCGGAGTGCGCAGCAGAATTCCTCCTGACGAGGTGATTGACGCGATGCGGGAGGTCGGAATTTCGATGCCGGCATGTCTTCGGGAAACCGGAGAGGGCGGTCTTGCCGCGACGCCGGAGGGAATTAAAATGCGGGATCGCATCATGGACTGAGTATGCGCTGAAAAAACGTCCGTGTATCTGAAAATGCACACTTTCGGAAGGCAAGATTTGTTGTAAACTATGGCTGTTTATGGTACACTTTTTCTATCTGAAACGTTTTGGCCCGATGGGAGAGGGAAGGACATGGTTGGAGTTTGTCAGCGCCAGAACATGATGTTGTCTGGATGCGCTAAGACGCCAACAGACGTTTAACGAACGTGAAAATGACAGGAGAGAAAGCAGGAATGAAACAGAACAAAGAAGATTTTCTGACGGGTGTAGGAGCAGTAGATGCAGAGCATGTGGTTCTGCTGGATCTGACAGACCAGGTGGGTGCGCTTTTGGCAGATGAAAACATGCTGTTTAAATGTGCGGATATTCGACAGCTTTTAAAGCGGCTGGAGGATTACACGACGATGCATTTTACACATGAAGAGCAGCTGATGGAAAAGATGGGCTATGGCGGAATCGAAGAACAGAAGAAACAGCATCGGATGTTCGTGCAGAAGCTGGAAGAGTTTACTGATCGGGTATCGAAGCTTTCGCTCGGTACGCAGGACGCCATGATTCAGGATCTGTTTGAGTATCTGCAGCAGTGGCTGCAGGATCATATCAAAGTTGAGGATATGAAATATGCCAGATTTGCAATGGAAAAAACTAAAGGAGATTGTTGATCAGAGCGATAACATCGTTTTCTTTGGCGGTGCGGGCGTGTCCACGGAGAGCGGAATCCCGGATTTTCGCAGTACGGACGGTCTGTACCATCAGGAATACCGTTATCCGCCCGAGACGATTTTAAGCCATACCTTTTTTCGGCAGAATCCGGAAGAATTTTACCGGTTTTACCGTGCCAAGATGCTGGCGCCGCACGCAAAACCAAACGCTGCGCATAAAAAGCTTGCCCAGTGGGAAAAGGAAGGCAAATTAAAAGCGGTCATCACGCAGAATATCGATGGATTGCATCAGGCTGCCGGCAGCAAAACAGTGTTGGAGCTGCACGGAAGTACGCTCCGCAATTATTGCATGAAGTGCGGGCGGTTTTACGATCAGAATGCAATTCTGGAAAGCACAGGGGTTCCGCACTGCGAATGCGGCGGCGTGATCAAACCGGATGTCGTGCTCTATGAAGAAAGTCTGGATCAGAAAGTGCTGAAAGAAGCGGTTTCTTTTATCAGCCATGCGGATGTGCTGATTGTCGGAGGAACCTCATTGGTCGTTTATCCGGCGGCGGGGCTGATCGATTACTATCGCGGCAACAAACTGGTTTTGATCAACCGGACGCCTACGGCGCGGGATTCGGCAGCGGATCTGGTCGTTGCAGGCAGCATAGGGGAGATTTTTGATTCCCTGTAAAACAGAATCTTATAAGGAGATTTTCATGGATATTCAGGTCGGAGATGTGGTGACGCTGAAAAAACAACATCCCTGCGGCAGCAGGGAATGGGAAGTCCTGCGGATCGGAGCGGATTTTCGGCTCAAATGTGCAGGCTGCGGTCACCAGATTATGATCGCACGCAGACTGGTTGAAAAAAATCTGCGTGATATTAAAAAAAAAGCTTGAAAACAATATGATTTCATGGTATTATAGATACCCGTGATATATATTCCTTGCTCCTTTTATTGGAAAGGGGCCAGAGACCAAAAGGAGGTAATTAGCATGAACAAGTACGAATTAGCTGTGGTTGTCAGTGCGAAAATCGAAGATGAAGAAAGAGCTGCGGTTGTTGACAAGTGCAAGGCGTTGATCGAAAGATTTGGCGGCACCATCACCAACGTTGATGACTGGGGCAAGAAGAGACTCGCTTACGAGATCCAGAAGATGAAAGAAGGCTTCTATTACTTCATCCAGTTCGAGGCTGAATCTTCTGCACCTGCAGAGATCGAAAGCCGTATTCGCATCATGGACAACGTACTGAGATACTTAGTTGTCAAGAATGAGACGAAGTAAGAAAGAGAGTCAATATGAATAAAGTTATTCTTATGGGCCGTCTTACCAGGGATCCCGAGGTTCGGTATTCCCAGGGAGACAACGCTATGGCGATCGCCAGATATACACTGGCTGTGGATCGGAGATTTAACCGCAATAATAACGATGAGAATTCTGCAGACTTTATCGGATGCGTTGCATTCGGCAAGAGCGCAGAGTTCGCAGAGCGGTATCTCCATAAGGGAACCAAAATTGTGGCGACCGGCAGAATCCAGACTGGTAGCTATGTCAATAAGGATGGCGTCAAAGTGTATACGACTGATGTTGTTGTGGAAGATCAGGAGTTTGCAGAGAGCAAGAACAGTGCAGCCAGTAACGATGGGGGTTACAATGGCGGCGGTTATAACAGTGCACCTGCAAGACCCCAGCCTGCTGCAGCGACAGACGGCTTCATGAACATTCCGGATGGAATCGACGAGGAGCTGCCGTTCAACTAAGCAAAATTTTTGTTTCACAAAAATTTTGCGTTGCTTCTCGGATGCAAAGCATTTGAGAAGTTTCTATATTCAAACAGGAGGTAAACCATCATGGCATTCAATAAATCTGAAAGACCTGACGCTCCCGCACGGAGAAGAGGCGGCATGCGCAGAAGAAAGAAAGTTTGCGTATTCTGTGGTAAGGACAATGTGATCGATTACAAGGATACCAATAAGTTAAAGAGATACGTTTCCGAGAGAGGTAAGATTCTTCCCAGAAGAATTACCGGCAACTGCGCAAAGCATCAGAGAGCTCTGACTGTTGCAATCAAGAGAGCACGTCATCTGGCACTTATGCCTTACGTTGCTGAATAAATCATCAGACATTTGGGACTGCCGTTTTTGTGAAATTCACGAACGGCAGTCTTTTTAAGTTAACAGTTCACTTGTACCGTTTGGGGGCAGATTTCATGCTCGCATGAAAATCTGCCTACAAAAAGGTACGAATGGCGCGAGTGAACTGTACAACTGTACCTTTTTGTCGTACCCTGCGCGCAGATGCCAGTTATTTTTATGGAATTTTCCAAAAAGAAATGGTATACTGAATGCATGCTTCCAAAACGGGGCATTTTTACTGCAATCATACACAGAAATGATAAAGGTGCCTGTCTTTCTGACAGGGCATAGGTGTGTTTATGAGAACAAAAAAGAGAATTAGGCTGAAAGGCAGGCTGCGTATCTATATGCAGACCTCCCTTTATATGGGGATTTTACTCCTGATCGTGGATATCGGAACGTATTTTCTGGATGTCCGTGCAGGCTTTCTGCTGACCTGCTTTCTACTGTTTTATTTTGGAATGATCATTTTACTGATGTTCTATAACAGACCGATCATTTTAAACGAGCTGATCAGCTTCGCAACGCAGTACGGGCAGGTACAAAAGACGCTGCTTCGGGATATGGCGATTCCCTATGCGCTTTTGGATGAAACCGGACGGGTCATCTGGTGCAACGATGCCTTCCGTGCTGCAATCCACAGCGAAAAGGGCTTTCATAAGTCGATTACCTATGTATTTCCGGCAATCACGCGGGAGCGGCTGCCGCAGGGCGAGCAGGAGGCGGAAATCGAGATCTCCTTTGAAGAGAGCGATTATATCGCGCATATTACGCGGGTATCGCTGCGGGGGATGATATCGGAAGACAGCGACGTTTTAGATGACGAAGATTATGACAGCTGCCTGTATGCGATGTACCTGTATGATGAGACGGCATTAAAGCTTGCGCTTCGGGAAAACGACGCGCAGTCGCTAGCAGTCGGTCTGATTTACCTGGATAACTACGAAGAGGCACTTGCGAGTGTCGAAGAAGTACGGCGATCCCTGTTAAAGGCGCTGATCGACCGAAAAGTAAACAAATATATTTCCAGCTTCGACGGAATCTGCCAGAATATCGAAAAGGATAAATATCTGGTTATTTTGAAGAAAAAATCCGTAATGCAGATGCAGGAGCAGCGCTTTGAACTGCTTGAGGATGTAAAGACGGTCAACATTGGCAATGAGATGGCGGTGACACTGAGTATCGGTATTGGTCTGGACGGTCTGGTTTATGCGCAGAATTACGAATTTGCCCGCACGGCGATCGACTTTGCACTGGGACGCGGCGGTGACCAGGCGGTAGTCAAGATGCCGGACAAGATCAATTATTACGGCGGCAAGAGCCAGCAGGTAGAAAAAAATACACGTGTCAAGGCCCGGGTCAAAGCCCATGCATTGCGTGAAATCATTACGAGCAAGGACAATGTCCTGATTATGGGGCATAAGATCGGCGACGTGGACAGCTTCGGTGCGGCAGTGGGAATTTATCGGATCGCGCGGACACTGGAGCGGCGTGCACAGATCGTGTTGAACGATGTGACGACTTCGCTTCGCCCGATGGTCGATCTGTTTTTGAACAATCCGGAATATGAAAACGACATGCTGCTGACGAGCGCTCAGGCGTTGGAATGTGCGGGGCCCAATACCGTTCTGGTGGTTGTAGATGTCAACCGTCCGTCACTGACGGAATGCCCGGAACTCTTAAAAATCTGTAAATCCATCGTCGTTCTGGATCATCACAGAGCCGGAACGGAGACGATTGAAAACGCGACCCTTTCCTATGTGGAAACCTATGCGTCGTCCGCCTGCGAAATGGTATCGGAAATCCTGCAGTATACGAGCGATGGAATCCGGATCAAGAGCGAAGAAGCGGACAGCATGTATGCCGGCATGGTGGTAGATACGCAGAACTTTATGACAAAAACCGGCGTGCGCACGTTTGAAGCAGCTGCATTTTTGCGCAGAAACGGCGCGGACGTAACCCGTGTCCGCAAGCTTTTCCGGGAAAATGCGGCAGAATATAAGGCAAAGGCGGACGCTGTCAGCCAGGCGGAAATTTACCGCAATGCCTATGCAATTTCGATCTGTCATTCCGAGGGAATTGCGAGCCCGACTGTTGTGGGCGCGCAGGCTGCAAACGAGCTTCTGGATATCAGGGGCGTCAAGGCAAGCTTTGTCCTGACGGAATATCAGAATAAACTGTTTTTCTCAGCACGCTCCATCGACGAAGTCAACGTACAGGTCATCATGGAGCGGATGGGCGGCGGCGGACATTTGAACATCGCAGGCTGTCAGCTGGAAAATACGCCCGTGGAGGAAGGTATTATTGTACTGAAGCGGACGCTGGATAAAATGATTGAGGAAGGTGAAATATCATGAAAGTAATTTTACTGGAAGATGTCAAAGCACTTGGCAAAAAGGGACAGGTTGTAGAGGTATCCGACGGATACGCAAAGAACTTTATTCTGAAAAAAAAGCTCGGCCTGGAAGCGACCGGCGCTAACATGAACGATTTGAAACTCCAGAAAGCGAGAGACGAAAAGGTTGCGCAGCAGCAGCTCGACGCTGCAAAAGAGCAGGCGGCTTTGCTGGAAGAAAAATCCGTAACCCTGTCGATCAAGGCTGGCGAGGGCGGAAAGGCATTCGGCTCCGTATCCAGCAAGGAAATCGCAGCTGCCTACAAGGAGCAGTGCAATATGGAAATTGATAAAAAGAAAATTCAGCTTCCGGAGTCGATCAAGACCTTCGGCATGCATGAAGTGCCCGTAAAACTGCATCCGCAGGTAACCGGAAAGCTTCATGTGAAAGTAGTGGAAGCGTAAAGACAGAGGATAAAGATTGAAAAATAAAATTTTTCAATTGCGGGATTTGTGTCTGCGCGCACTTGACACAAACTTGACATGCGCAAAAAGCGTGCGCAGAAATGAGCGGAAAACATGGCAGCAGCAGATGAGGCGATTTTAAAAAGGGTACTCCCCCACAGCATTGAGGCGGAGCAGTCGGTCATCGGTTCGATGATTATGGACCGGGAAGCGATTGTGGTTGCGTCCGAAATTATTACGGGAGAGGATTTTTATAACCGGCAGTATGGCGTGCTGTTTGAAACGATGGTGGAGCTAAACGACAGCGGCAGACCGGTGGATCTGGTCACGCTGCAGGACAAGCTCCGGGAAAAAGATGTGCCGCCTGAAATTTCAAGTCTGGAGTTTATCCGCGACCTGATTACGGCGGTGCCGACTTCTGCCAATGTAAAATATTATGCCGGGATCGTTGCGGAAAAATCCACACTGCGCAAGCTGATTCGGCTGAATGAGGAAATCGCGAACACCTGCTATGCAGGCAAGGAGGGTCTGGAAGAAATCCTTGAGACGACGGAGAAAAAGGTCTTTGATCTGGTTCAGCGCCGAAACACGGGTGATTTTGTCCCGATCCGTCAGGTCGTTATGAACGCGATGGATCGAATCGAAAAGGCTTCCCGCAATAAAGGAAACGTAACAGGAATCCCGACAGGTTTTATTGACCTGGACTATAAGACAGCGGGACTGCAGCCCTCCGACCTGATTCTGATTGCGGCGCGTCCTTCCATGGGCAAAACCGCGTTTGTCCTGAATATCGCACAGAATGTGGCGTTCAAGCAGGGAATGACGGTAGCAATGTTCAGCCTGGAAATGAGTAAGGAACAGTTCGTGAACCGACTGTTCTCCCTCGAATCCAAGGTGGACTCCCAGCATCTGCGTACCGGTAACCTGACCGATGCAGAATGGGAGAGCCTGATCGAAAGTGCCGGCGTGATCGGAAAATCCAATCTGATCATTGATGACACGCCGGGCATCACGATTGCAGAGTTACGTTCCAAATGCCGGAAATATAAGCTGGAATATGATTTGAAGCTGATCATCATCGACTATTTACAGCTGATGAGCGGCAGCGGCGGACGGTCTTCGGATTCCCGACAGCAGGAAATTTCCGATATTTCCCGTTCCTTAAAGGCACTTGCGAGAGAACTGCAGGTTCCGGTTATCGCTCTTTCCCAGCTGTCCCGTGCGGTAGAGCAGCGTCCGGAGCACAGACCGATGCTGTCCGACCTGCGTGAATCGGGAGCCATCGAGCAGGATGCCGACGTCGTAATGTTTTTGTACCGCGACGATTATTACAATCCGGACACGGAGAAAAAAGGTATCGCAGAAGTCATTATCGCAAAACAGAGAAACGGCCCGATCGGCACAATAGAGCTGGTATGGCTGCCGGACTATACAAAATTTGCCAATTTACAAAAGTAAACAGACGTGCGCACACTGCTTAAGCAGTGCGGCGGTACATTTTAAAATCAGAACGACGAAAGAGAACAGAAGGCGGAAAAGATTTTATCCGCGTCTGTTCTTTTTTTACAGTTGTTTGTGAAGCAGGGAATGGAGGTTAGTGTGAAAAATAAGCGTGATCGCTTATTTTTCACACAGCTATTTGTGCCGCAGGCGTCACAAAGTAGCTAGGATCGCAGAGCAGAACTGAAAGTTCTGCTCGCGGTTCCTTCGGCGCAAAGCGCCTGCGGAATGGAGGTTAAAATGGCAAATCTGACCATTGAAAAAGTAATCGGTAGAGAAATTATTGATTCCAGAGGCAATCCGACTGTTGAGGCAGAAGTTGTTTTAACGGACGGAACCGTAGGAAGAGGCATGGCACCCAGTGGAGCTTCTACCGGCGAGTTCGAAGCGCTGGAGCTGCGTGATCAGGATAAATCCCGATTTGGCGGCAAGGGTGTTTTAAAAGCCGTCAACAATATCAATACTGTAATCAACGATGTACTCTGTGGAGTAGATGCATTTGACACTTATAAAGTAGATGCTGCGATGATCGAAGCAGACGGAACAGAGGATAAATCCAAACTTGGTGCAAATGCGATTCTGGCAGTATCCATCGCAGCTGCAAGAGCGGCAGCACAGTCCTTAAATATTCCGCTGTACCGTTTCCTGGGCGGCGCAAACGGAAATCGGCTTCCGGTTCCGATGATGAACATCTTAAACGGCGGCGCACATGCAGCAAACACCGTAGATGTGCAGGAGTTCATGATTATGCCGGTTGGCGCAAAGAGCTTTTCCGAAGGACTTCGCTGGTGTACAGAAGTATTCCATGCACTGCAGGCTCTGTTAAAGTCCAGAGGCCTTGCAACCTCCGTTGGCGATGAGGGCGGTTTCGCACCGAACCTTGGCAGTGACGAAGAAGCAATCGAAGTTATTCTGGAAGCGATCAAGAAGGCAGGTTACGAGCCAGGAACCGATTTCGTTCTGGCAATGGATGCAGCTTCCAGTGAATGGAAAGGCAGCAGGAAGGGGGAATATGTGCTTCCGAAGGCTGGCACGAAGTTCACCTCCGAAGAACTGGTTGCACACTGGAAAAAGCTGTGTGAGAAATATCCGATCGCTTCGATTGAAGATGGTCTGGACGAAGAGGACTGGGAAGGCTGGAAGCATATGACAGCGGAACTTGGTGACAAAGTACAGTTAGTCGGTGACGACCTGTTTGTTACCAATACAAAGCGTCTGCAGAAGGGGATTGACCTTAGCTGTGGCAATGCAATTCTGATCAAGTTAAATCAGATCGGCAGCGTATCCGAAACCCTGGAAGCGATCAAGCTGGCACACGAGGCGGGTTATTGTGCAATCACCTCCCACCGTTCCGGCGAGACAGAGGACACCACAATTGCAGACCTGGCGGTTGCATTGAATACCTGCCAAATCAAGACCGGCGCACCCAGCAGAAGTGAGCGTGTTGCAAAATATAACCAGCTGCTGCGAATCGAAGAAGAGCTTGGCAAGGCTGCCTGCTATCCTGGGAAGGCGGCTTTCGGCAGATAAAAAGCTGACATCAGAGAGGTACTACGATGAGTCAACAGGCATTTTGGCTGTTTCTGAAAATGGATAAGCGGAATCTGTTCGTACAGATGGCGCTCCAGTGCGCACCGGTGCTGGCGGGAATCAAGGTTTCCAATCTTCTGATCATCGAGGAAAGATACTGGAAGGAACTGTGTTTTCTGCTGCGCAATTCCGAAATGTGTGCCAGAAGGCTGTACCGCTGCAGAGATAAGATTACTCTGTTGCTGTACCGCAGAGAAGAACTGGAGCAATGGGTAAAAACGGTACAGGTCGAAGCACTTTTAAAAGAGATCGGCTACGACAGCGTGGAGTTGCACCGGATTTTCAGAAAACTGGAACAGCGGATCGGCGGGCACGGAAACGGTGAAATGCCTTTTCCTCATGAGCTGGGGCTGCTGCTGGGATATCCGGCAGAGGACGTCCGGGGCTTTATGGGGATCGGATATAAAAAGTGTCTTTATACAGGCTATTGGAAGGTCTACGAGAAGGCGGAGGAAAAGATCGCACTGTTTTCAGAATACGACAGAGCGATGGATCTAGCCCTTTCTATGGCGTATGAAAGACAGAATATTTTAAAATTAAAAGAAGTTTTTGAAGTCGACAGTCGGGAGAAAAAGCTGGCTGTCTGAATACGAGAGGAGTAGGAAAATGAGCAAGGTATCCGTAGTATACTGGTCCCAGTCCGGCAACACACAGGCGATGGCAGAGGCTGTTGCAGCCGGCATCACAGAAGCAGGAAAAGAGGCAGAGGTTGTTTATGTTTCAGACGTAAACGTTGCAGATTTAACTGCAGAAAAAGCATTTGCATTGGGCTGCCCCGCAATGGGCGCAGAAGTTCTGGAAGAGGGCGAGTTCGAGCCTTTTATGGAGAGCATCGACGGCTCCATCTCCGGCAAGACCATCGCACTGTTTGGTTCCTACGGCTGGGGCGACGGACAGTGGATGCGCGAGTGGACAGAGCGAGTGACCGGTGAAGGCGCAACCGTAGTAAACGGCGAGGGCTTAATCTGCCAGGAGACACCGGACGATGCAATGATCGAGGAGTGCAAAAATCTCGGCAAGGCGCTGGCAGCAAACGCCTGAGAACTTTAAAACAAAAAGATTCTCCATAATTTCCTGTTTGATAAAATTTTTGACACAGCAAAAGGACAGTTACCATGAAGGATAGCTGTCCTTTTGTTGTGCTATGACAGATAAAGAAGGTGCTTTGGCAGATTCTCGCGCCGAGGCGCGGTTGCTTTGGCAACCATCTACCTATGCGCCGAGTACACATCCTATTGTCAGGAATAAAAAAAGACATCACCCTGCGGGAATGCCTTTTTCGATGGATGTTCGCTGCTTCGAACAACAGAATATGCACTTTGGAAAAAGATTATTGTTTATCGCGGTTTTCCAGAACGTGTTTTTTGATTGCGGCGAAGCTTTCCGGGCTGATGACATGCTCCATGCGGCAGGCATCACTGACGGCTGTCTCGGGATCGACGCCGAGCTGAATCAGCCAGCCGGAAATCAGTTCATGACGTTCATAAATCATTTCAGCAATCTGGCGGCCGGTATCGGTCAGATAGATAAACCCTTCTTTGGTTACGGTAATATGGTTCTTTTCGCGTAGGTTCTTCATAGCGACACTGACGCTGGATTTTTTGAAGCCGAGCTCTTCTGCGATATCTACAGAGCGGACAACTGGATGGGTCTTGCTCAGGACAAGGATCGTTTCCAGATAGTTTTCCGCGGATTCATTTACTGCCATGGGATCACATTCCTTTCTGATGCTGTGCGCCTGCAACAGCATTTATAATAGTATAGCATGGATTTGTACGGTATTCAATTGAAAAAAAAGAAAACAGGACGAAAAAGATCTGTGAGGAAAGAATAAAATTTTGCAAAAGTACAAAAATAGACTGGGAAAAAATGGTCTCTTATGGTAATATTGAATATATTACAAGAATAAACACAGGGGGAAGACTTCATGGCAAAAGAAATGATTGCAATGCTGCTTGCAGGCGGACAGGGCTCGCGTCTGTATGCATTGACCCAGAGACTTGCAAAGCCTGCCGTTCCGTTTGGTGGAAAGTACCGGATTATCGATTTCCCGCTTTCCAATTGTGTCAATTCCGGGATTGATACAGTAGGCATTCTGACACAGTATCAGCCTATGGTGCTGAACGAATATATTGGAAACGGACAGCCTTGGGATTTGGACCGCTTAATTGGAGGCGTGCATGTTCTGCCGCCTTATCAGAAGGCATCCGGATCCGACTGGTATAAGGGAACAGCGAACGCAATCTATCAGAACATCCCGTTTATCGAGCGCTATAATCCCAAATACGTCATCATCCTGTCCGGCGACCAGATTTGCAAACAGGACTACAGCGATTTTTTACGCTTCCATAAAGAAAAGGGTGCAGAATTCTCCGTTGCTGTTATGGAAGTGCCGTGGGAAGAGGCATCTCGTTTCGGTTTGATGGTAACGGACGAAAACGACAAGATCACCGCATTCCAGGAAAAACCTAAGGAACCTAAGTCAAATCTTGCGTCGATGGGAATCTACATTTTCAACTGGGATGTTTTAAAGAAATATCTGATCGAGGATGAGGCGGATCCGGAATCTGAAAACGATTTCGGCAAAAACGTCATTCCGAGCCTGCTGCGTGACGGCAGAGATATGTACGCTTATCATTTCAGCGGCTACTGGAAAGACGTCGGAACCATCAGCTCTCTCTGGGAAGCAAACATGGAGGTCCTCGATCCGGAGCACAGCGGCATTGACTTATTTGAGGATGACTGGAAAATCTACAGTCGAAACAGTGGGAAAACCGGTCACAGAATTTTGGATACCGGCGTTGTGGAAAACTCCATGGTGACGGACGGCTGCAGGATCGCAGGACATGTAAAGCATTCGATCCTGTTCTCCGGCGTATCGGTAGAAGAGGGCGCTGAGATCGAAGATGCAGTTGTAATGGGAGGCACCGTCATCAAAAAGGGCGCATCCGTCAAACACTGTATTGTTGCAGAAAATGTCGTGATCGGCGAAAACGCGGTTGTAGGTGAGATGCCGAAAGACGGCGCAGGCAGCGTTGCAACCATCGGTTCCGGTGTTTATATCGGAGACGGCGCAAAGGTCGGCCCTGCAGCGATGATCGATCAAAATGTAAAGGATGGTGAAGAACAATGGTAAACTCCAATGCGAACGCGCTGGGAATTATTTTCCCCAACAGCTATGATGGTCTGATTCCGGAGCTTGTTACGGAGCGTCTGATGGCTTCTATTCCCTTTGCAGGCCGTTACCGTATGGTAGACTTTATTTTATCAAGCATGGTGAACTGCGGAATCGACAATGTTTCTCTGATCGTCCGTAAAAATTATCACTCTCTGATGGATCATCTCGGCTCCGGCAGAGAATGGGATTTAACCCGTAAATACGGCGGACTCAATATCGTGCCTCCGTTTGCTTCCAATACCGTGAAAGTATACAACGGAAGAATCGAAGCATTGGCGAGCATTCTGGATATGTTAAAGGATGCGAGAGAAAAATATGTCGTGATGTCTGACGCTAACCTTGCGGTAAACTTCGATTTTACAGCGATGCTGGAGCAGCATATCGAAAGCGGTGCGGATGTGACGATCGCATATAAGAAGCAGGAAATTCCCGTCGGAATGAAAAAGCCGTTTGATATTACAAAGGATCTGTACTACACGTTTGAACTGGACGATGACGGCAGAATCCGTCAGCTGCGGATCAATCCGGAGGACGAGGGAGTTCAGAACCTTTCCATGAACATTTACATCATTGAAAGGGAATTTCTGGTACATATGATCAGCGAAGCCTATAGTAAGGGCATGGTTTATTTTGACCGTGATCTGCTGGCACCGAACCTGGAGCGTCTGAATGTCAGAGGCTTTGAATTTAATGGCTATCTGGCGCGCATCAGTGATATCAAGAGCTATTTCGATGAGAATATGAAGCTGTTAAAGGATGAAAATCTGGACGGTCTGTTTGGCGGCAACCCGATCTACACCAAGATTCGTGACGACAACCCGACCCGTTACATTCAGGGCTCCAAAGCGAAGAACATCATGTCCGCAGACGGTTGCATCATCGAAGGCGAAGTGGAGAACAGTATTCTGTTCCGTGGCGTCAGAATTGCGAAAGGTGCTAAGGTGAAAAACTGCGTCCTGATGCAGGATACAATCGTTGGCGAGGGCGCTAATGTAGAATATGTCATTACGGACAAAAACGTAACGATTTCAGCAGGAAAGGAAATCAAGGGAGCGGACAGCTTCCCTGTATATGTAGCAAAGTATCGCAGTGTATAAATGGAGGATTCCTATGGAAGCTTTCCGGATATGGCTGCAGGAGGAGCCGGCGCTGTTTTTAGGAGCAGCGGCGGCTCTGATGCTTATGAGCGGCAGCCTTTATGAGAGGCAGAGAGAACATAAAACAACACAGACATTGATGTTAAAAGGCGGGACGACGCTGATTGCAGCGCTTGTCGCGGGCGCAGCGGTATGGCAGCAGAACAGCCTGGCAGCACGCTTTGTGCTGGCAGCGACGCTTTGCTGTGCGGTCGCGGACGTCTTGCTGGAACAGATTTTTAATTTCGGCGCGTGCGTGTTTGCATTGGGGCATATCTGCTATCTGGCGGCGTATTTTTCCGAAGCGCATTTTAGCATCGCTACAGCGGTCAGCCTTGTCGTTTTGCTGGCGGGGATGTACCTGATACACCGAAAACAGACCGTCGGAAAAAGCGGCAGGGAGATTTTGTCTGTTGTGGCCTATGGGCTGGTTCTGAGTGCGATGACGGCGGGCGCGATTACCTATTGCCTACAGGAGCAAAGTTTTGGCAGCATGCTCACGGCTTTTGGCGCGGTTGGATTTTTCATTTCAGACAATATTCTGATCTGGCGGCTGCTAAGCGGCTACGAAAGCCGCCTGCAGGGCGCGGTGCTGCTGCTGTTTTATTACGGCGGTGTCTTTTTGATTGCGGCAGGGCAGGTAGTTGGATAAAAATAACGTTTACTTTGCGTGTATTTTTTTGTATGATAGGTTACAGCGTGAAAGCAGGAATTCCTCTGTGCAGGAGGCATCTATGGTGGAAAGGGCGCTGGCAAAAACAGAGGCAGCAGATAGGATCGAAAATGGAGTTTGAACATTATATCCAGCAGGGACAGCAGAAGCTGCGCTGCGGCTACACCACAGGAACGTGTGCGGCGCTGGCGGGAAAGGCTGCCGTCCGGATGCTGCTTGGCGGACAAAAAACAGAAGAAATTTCCGTCCTGACGCCGAAGGGGCTTTGGGTCACGACGGCGGTGGAAGAAATTCAAAGCGGCGACGGCTGGGTCAGCTGTGGCGTGCGCAAGGACGCAGGAGACGATATCGATGTCACCGCGCAGTCCCTGATCTGTGTCAAAGCAAAAAAAACGGCGGGAACCAAGATCGTTATCGACGGAGGCGTCGGCGTCGGCAGGGTGACAAAGCCAGGTCTGGAACAGCCGGTCGGCGCAGCGGCGATCAATTCTGTCCCGCGGCGGATGATTTTGCAGGAGGCGGAGGCAGAGTGCCTGGACGCAGGCTATGAGGGCGGACTTTTGCTGACGGTATTTGTGCCGGACGGGGAAGCGCTTGCCAAAAAGACCTTCAATCCGCAGCTTGGCATCCAGGGCGGAATATCGATTCTCGGAACGACCGGGATTGTTGAGCCGAAAAGCGTGCAGGCGCTTGTGGATACCATCGGTCTGGAAATACGTCAGCGAAGGGCATTGGGGGAAGATGCACTTTTACTGACACCGGGCAATTACGGCATGGAATTTTTAAAGGATCGACCGGAATTTGCCTCCATGACGCCGGTACAGTGTTCCAATTATATCGGGGAAGCCTTCGATTTTGCAGTCAGCAGCGGATTTTCAAAGGTCATATTGGTGGGGCACATCGGCAAGCTTGTCAAGCTGGCGGGTGGTATTATGAATACGCATTCCAGGGTTGCAGACTGCCGGTGTGAGCTGTTCGCCGCCCATGCCGCACTGGCGGGCGTAAGCCGGGATGTGATCGGCAGACTGATGGAGGCTGCGACGACGGACGCCTGTCTGGAAATTCTGGATGAGGAAGGGAAAAAAGAAGCGGTCATGCAGAGTCTGATGAAAAAGATCGGACAGCATGCAGCGCACCGGCTGGGCAGCACGGTGGAAGTTACGGTTCTGGTGTTCAGCAACCGGTTTGGAGTGTTAGGAGAAATTCAGTGTCAGGAAACATAAAGGGGATTTTTTACGGAGTGAGCACGGGGCCGGGAGATCCGGAGCTGATGACGGTCAAGGCGGTACGCATTTTGAAGGAAGCAGACGTCATCACAGCGGCACGTGTGATGGGAAAACAGGAAACCGCGCTGGAAATTGCAAAGCAGGCGGTCTGCCGGGAGAAGTCGTCAAGGACGGTCTTTTGGAAAACGAGGCTTACGGATATTTCACAACTGAGATTGTAAAGGAGTAAAGAAGTGGTTCATTTTGTTGGGGCAGGCTGCGGCGCGCCGGATCTGATCACATTGCGGGGACGCAGACTTCTGGAAGAAGCGGATGTTATTGTTTATGCGGGCAGTTTGGTCAATCCGGCACTGCTCGGGTTTGCAAAAAAAGACTGCAGAATTTATAACAGCGCGCAGATGACGCTGGAAGAAGTGATTGCCGTCATGGAAGAGGCGGAAAGTAGACAGCAGATGACAGTGCGGCTGCATACGGGCGACCCGAGCCTGTACGGGGCGATTCGAGAGCAGATCGACTGCCTGAAAGAGCAGAAGATTGCTTACGATGTGACGCCTGGCGTTTCGAGCTTCTGTGGTGCGGCAGCAGCGCTGGATGCAGAATACACGTTGCCGGGCATTACGCAGAGCGTGATCATTACCCGGATGGCGGGGCGGACGCCGGTGCCGGAAGCAGAGTCGATTGCCTCCCTTGCGGCGCACGGCTGCGCGATGGTCATTTTCCTGAGCGCCGGGATGTTAGAGGGACTACAGCGCGAGCTGTTAAAGGGCGCTTACACGGAGCAGACACCGGCAGCGATTGTATACAAGGCAAGCTGGCCGGAAGAGCGCACGCTGCGCTGTCCGCTCGGAAATCTTGCCCGCTGCGGGAAAGAAGCCGGCATTTCCCAAACGGCGCTTGTAATGGTCGGAAATTTCCTCGGGGATGTTTATGACAGATCGTGTCTGTATGACCCGGCGTTTACGACAAAGTACCGGCAGGGCACGGATACGGAAGGAAACGCAAATGAGTAATCATATCATCTGTTTCAGCCCAAGCGGCGCAACGCTCGGGCTGAGGATTCTGGCGGTGGAGGATGTCTTAGCTGCAGACTGGGAGCTTACACAGTGTTTCGGAGTAGATCACGAAAGTCTGTCGGACTGGACAAAGCGGGTTTTTCAGCCGGGCAATAATCTGCTTTTTATCGGTGCGGCAGGAATCGCTGTACGTGCGATCGCGCCTTATGTCCGGGAAAAACAAAGCGATCCGGCTGTGGTCGTGATGGATGAAAAGGCAAACTGGTGCATCCCGATTTTGTCCGGGCATCTCGGCGGAGCAAATCTTCTTGCCAATAAACTTGCGAAAATGACAGGCGCGCAGGCGGCGATTACGACGGCAACAGATGTGCGGGGCGTCTGGGCGGTGGACAGCTGGGCGAAACAGGAAGGGCTGACGGTTGCAAATCCTTCCGGAATTAAAGAAATTTCTGCAGGGCTTTTGCAGGGACAGACCAAAAAGCTGTTCAGCGAATTTCCCATTTCCGGGAAGCTGCCGGAGGGGCTTGTTTTTTCCGATGCAGCGTCCTGCGATATTTATATCGGAATCCACAGGCTGACAGACCGAAAGCAGGAGCCTCTTTATCTGATTCCTGCAGCGCTGATCGCAGGAATCGGATGCCGGAAAGGTGCACGGCGGGAACAGCTGGATGCGCTGTTTGAGGAAGTGCTGGAGCAGAACAATGTCTGGCAGCAGGCGGTTCAGAAAATATGTAGCATTGATTTAAAAAAAGAGGAACCGGGGCTGCTTTTATTTTGTGCAGAACATGGTATTTTGCTGGAAACCTATGATGCGGAAACGCTCCGAAACCTGGACGGGGAGTTTACCGCATCGGCATTTGTCAGTCAGGTGACGGGCGTGGACAATGTCTGTGAACGGAGTGCCATGGCGGGCAGCCAAAATGGGAAAATTCTGATTTCCAAAATGGCGAAAAACGGCGTGACGGCAGCATTTGTACTGGACGAGGTCAAAATTTCCTTCTAAAGCGAATGGTATCCTGAAAATTCTATTTTGTGGGAAGAAATTTCAGGATAGTTGTATGCAGTGAAATATCGATTGACGGAGAGAAAAACGATGAAACGTCTTTTTGTAGTAGGGCTTGGGCCTGGCGGCAGGGATGGTATGACGCTGGAGGCAAAAAAAGCGCTGGAACAGTCAGAAGTAATCTGCGGCTATACCGCCTATGCGGATTTAATCCGGGAAGATTATCCGGAGAAGGAATATCTGGTCAGCGGTATGACAAAAGAAGTCGAACGCTGTCATATGGCGCTTTTGGCAGCGCAGGACGGAAAAACGACGGCAATGATCTGCAGCGGGGATGCAGGCGTGTACGGAATGGCAGGGCTTGTACTGTCGTTGGCAGAAAAGTATCCGGAGACGGAGGTTGTGATCGTTGCGGGCGTGACAGCGGCGCTGTCCGGGGCAGCTCGGCTGGGCGCACCGCTGATGAACGATTTTGCCGTGATTTCCCTGTCTGACCTTCTGACGCCAAAGGACGTGATCGAGAAGCGGCTCCGTGCGGCGGCAGCGGGAGATTTTTCCATTTGTCTGTACAATCCGTCGAGCAAAAAGCGGGCGGACTATTTAAGCTGGGCGTGCCGGATTGTATCCGAGTATTATGCACCGGATACGCCCTGTGGCTGGGTGCGGATGATCGGAAGACAGGATGAAGAGAAGAAAACCTGCACGCTGCAGGAGCTTACCAAAGAGCAGGTGGATATGTTTACGACGGTCTTTATCGGCAGCAGCAGGACAAGCTTCCAAAACGGTCTGTTGGTAACAAAGCGCGGCTATGAAAAGCGGGTGGCGGTCAATCGGGCAGGCGGAAAGGAAAAGCTCAGAATCCTGCTGTTTGGCGGAACAACGGAGGGCAGAGAGCTGGCACAACGCCTGTTGACTCTTCCAGTCATTTTTAAAGTCAGTGTAGCAACTCCATATGGAGAGGAACTGCTGCAGGATCTGCCGCAGGCAACGATTCTGGCAGGGCGGATGAATCGGACACAGATGGAGCAGGAGATGGAAAAGGGCTATGATCTTGTGATTGATGCGACCCATCCCTATGCGGCAGAGGTGAGCGAAAATATCCGTCAGGCAGCGCAGCAGGAGCAAATCCGTCTGCTTCGGGTTTGCCGCAGAGCTTCAAAGGTCGGCAGTGACTGTTACTGGGTGCAGGATGCAAAGGAGGCGGCAGGACTGTTGCAGACGCTTTCTGGAAATGTCCTGCTGACGACGGGCAGCAAGGAGCTTGCAGCGTTTGAAGGCGTGGAAAAAGAGCGGCTCTATGTGCGGGTGCTTCCCTCCAAAGAAGCGCTTGATCTGTGCGAAAAGGCTCAGATTCCGCACAGCCACATTCTTGCGCTGCAGGGACCCTTCACAACTGCGTTAAATATTGCGCTGATGGAGCAGTACCATATCGGCATCCTCGTGACGAAGGATGGCGGCAAAAAGGGCGGCTTTCTGGAAAAACAGGAGGCTGCGCGCCTGCAGAAGGCTGCGCTTGTCGTGATTGGCAGACCGACGCAGGAAGAAGGGTATTCTGTAGAAGAAGCCTGGAACCTTGTACTGGAGAGCCTGTATGCAAAAGGAGGCGCTGGCGGATACGCGCAGGTCGAGGACAACGCAGCATCCGGGCGGGCGAAGCTGTCCACAGCTGTAGAGCAGGAACAGCAAGTCTACGACACGAAAGGAGGCGCTGTGGAATGAGAAAACTGACAGTCGTTGGAATGGGACCCGGCAGCCAGTCCTGCCTGACACTGGAAGCGTTGGAAGCGTTACGCAAAGCAGACCTGATTGTCGGGGCAGGGCGCCTGCTTGAAACACTTCCGGAGGGATGCTCGAAGAATCGGAAAATAGCGGTTTCCGCCCAGGCGGTCTGTGATGCAGTGTATGGTTCTGACAGCAGCTTTCCTTGCGTGGTCTGTACCGGGGACACCGGCTGTTACAGCCTTTGTACCGGGCTTGGAAAATACTGGGACGGAGAGCTCTCTATTCTGCCCGGGATCGGAAGTATGTCCTATTTGGCTGCGAAACTGCAGCTGCCGTGGCAGGACTGGAAAGTGGTGAGTGCCCACGGAAGAGCCTGTGATCCTGTTGCGGCAGTTACAGAAAATCCGGAAGTATTTTTTTTGACCGGACCGGACAATACGGCGCAGGAACTTTGCAGACAGTTGATGCAGGCTGGATTTGGCGGATGCCCGGCGTATGTCGGAGAAAAGCTTTCCTATCCGGAAGAACGGATTGTGTCCGGAACAGTTCGGGAAATAGCAGAAAAGATATTTGCGCCACTGGCGGTGCTGGTGGTGAAGCGGGAGAAAACGGCAGACGATATCGGAAACGATACGGTATCTGCGAAAAAGGATTCTGAGAATTCTGTTACGGGATCTTACTGGCGGGAGCGTGCAAAAACACATGGTCCCGGACTTTTGGATGACTGGTTTGTCCGGGGAGAGGTTCCAATGACAAAACAGGAGGTGCGCGCAGCTGCGCTTGCAAAGCTCGGGGCGGCAGGCGCGAAAGTCATTTATGATGTCGGTGCAGGAACCGGTTCTGTTTCTGTCGAACTTTCGCTGATGGCAGGACAGGCAGACGTGTATGCGATTGAGTGTGAGGAAAAAGCAGTAGAATTGATTGGGAAAAATCGGGAGCGGTTTGGCTGCGGGAATTTGCATGTGGTTTTTGGAAAAGCGCCGCAGGCATTAGACTCCCTTCCAGCGCCGGACGCTGTGTTTATTGGCGGGACGAAGGGGAATCTGCCGGAAATTTTATCCATCCTTTTTGAAAAAAATCCGTCCGTCCGGATCGTTGTGACCGCGATTTTGCTGGAAACAGCACTGCAGGCATGTGAAAGTCTGGAAGCGTTTACCTTGAAGCCGGCAGAAATCATGCAGCTTCAGGTTTCGCGGTCGAAAAAGGCAGGAAAAGGTCATATGCTTTGCGCCAATAATCCGATCTTTTTAATCAGTGCCGGAGGATGTGCGGATGAATAGGATTTTATTTGCAGGTCTGTCCAGCGGAAGCGGGAAGACGGCTGTTACCTGTGCGTGCCTGCGGGCGCTGCAGAAAAAAGGAATCTCTGCGGCTTCGTTTAAGTGCGGACCGGACTATATCGATCCGATGTTCCATCAGCGTGTGCTCGGCATTCCGGGAGAAAATCTGGATCTGTTTTTTGCAGATGAAAAAACACTGCAGCGCCAGATTGCCTGCTATGAACAGCGGTGTAAAATTGCAGTGCTGGAGGGCGTGATGGGATATTATGACGGTCTGGGCGGCGTGTCGGACCGGGACTCTACATGGGATGTTGCGTGTGCAACAAATACTCCGGTAATTCTTGTTGTGCGTCCGAAAGGTGCGAGCCTGACGATTGCCGCACAAGTTCAGGGAATGCTTTCTTTCCGGAAAAGAAACCAGCTTGCAGGCATTTTGCTCAATGGCTGTTCGGAAAGGATGGCGCGGCTGCTTGCACCGATGCTGGAGGAACAGACCGGACTGCCGGTTGTTGGTTTTTTGCCCTATGTGGAAGATGCTTCTTTTGAAAGCAGACATCTAGGGCTTGTGACAGCGCAGGAGGTCGGAGCGCTGTCGGAAAAGGTGGACAGGCTGGCTGATACTTTTTTACAACATGTTGATCTGGAGCAAGTGCTGCGGATCGCAGCGACAGCGGACAGCGTGGCAGAGACAATAAAAAGCGAAGCAGCGTTAAAAAGCCCGGATTGTCCGGATTCTCCACAGTTTCCTGCCCCGGATAAAGAGTGCCTTCGAATCGGCATTGCACAGGACACAGCATTTTGTTTTTATTATGAAGAAAACAAAAGGGCGCTGCGGCAACAGGGATTGGAGCTTGTGGAATTTTCGCCGATGGAAGATAAAAAGCTGCCGGAAGGCATCTGCGGACTGTATCTGGGCGGCGGATACCCGGAGCTGCACGCCGGGAAGCTTTCTGAAAACAGTGGGATGCGTCATGCAATTTTTGAGGCGGTCCGTCATGGAATGCCGACGATTGCGGAATGCGGCGGCTTCCTGTATCTGCAAAAGGAACTGGAAGACGCTGACGGACAGGTCTGGGAGATGACAGGCGTTTTGGATGGAAGCGGATTTCGGACGAACCGCCTGCAGCGCTTTGGATACGCGGTCATGACAGCAAAAGAAAATTCCATGCTGTTTGAAAAAGGGGAAAGCATTCCGGTGCATGAATTTCATTACTGGGATTGTACGCAGAACGGGACAGCGTTTGAAATGAAAAAGCCGGTCGGAAACAAAACCTGGGAGGGAAGCGTAGCAGGAAGCAGTCTGTATGCAGGCTTTCCGCATTTATATTTTCTGGCAGAGCCAAGGCTGGCAGAACGGTTTGCCAGGGCAGCGGAAAAATGGCAGGAAAAGCAAAGGGAGAAGGCGTTGTGAATTTGGAAAGGTTATCAAATCAGCTGAATCAGATATCGGAGCCGGACAAAAAGGCAGCGTCGGAAGCGAAGCAACGATGGGACAGTGTGGCGAAGCCCCTGGGAAGCCTCGGGCTTTTGGAGGATGCACTGATTCGGATTGCAGCGCTGACTGGGAGCGCGGACATTGATCTGTCGGTGCGCAGATTGTATCTGATGTGTGCGGATAACGGCGTAGTGGCACAGAACGTCACACAGACCGGAAGCGAAGTGACCGCGCGGATGGCAGACAGCTTTGCCGCCGGAAAAAGCAGCGCCTGCAGGATGGCAAAGGTGGCGAACTGTCAGGTAGAGGCGGTCGATCTCGGAATTTTAAATTATCCGGGCAATCCTGGAGTCCGAAACTGTCGGATCGCCAACGGGACGGCGGATATTACGCAAAAGCCGGCGATGACAAAGGCAGAGCTGTACCGCTGTATCGAAACGGGAATCGGGCTTGTAAAGTGCGCAAAAGAGGATAGGGTAAAGCTTTTGGTGACCGGAGAAATGGGAATTGGCAATACGACGACGTCCAGCGCGGTTGCTTCGGTTCTGCTTGGCTGTGATCCGCTGCTTGTGACGGGACGCGGTGCAGGCTTGTCTGACAGCGGGCTTTCCCGTAAACTGGAGGCAATAAAAAAAGCAATAAAGCTTCACCACCCGGATCCGGAAGATCCGCTCAGTGTGCTCTCTATGCTTGGCGGGTTCGATATTGCAGGAATGGTCGGCCTCTACCTTGGCGGCGCGCTGTATCAGGTTCCGGTGCTGATTGATGGTGTGATCTCTGCAGTGGCGGCACTTTTGGCGGTAAAAATCTGCCCGGCTTCCAAAAAGGCAATGCTGGCAACTCATGTATCTGCGGAACCGGCCGGATGCATGATTCTGGATGCAATCGGTCTGGAACCGATGATCACGGCGGGCATGCGTCTCGGAGAAGGAACCGGTGCGCTGTGCGCGATTCCGATGCTGGATATGGCGTGCAGCGTCTATCAGGGTTCTACATTCGGAGAGCTTTCGATCGAGGCGTATGAAGAGCAGGGCAGCCAGCCGTAAGGAAGCAGAAAACGGAAAAGAGGAAGGATATGCTGACATTGATTGTGGGCGGAAGCGCGAGTGGAAAGAGCGCTTTTGCGGAAAATTACGCGATGGAAGCCGGAGAAAACCGTATTTACATCGCAACGATGCAGCCGATGGACAACGAATGTCTGGCACGGATTGAAAAACATCGTGGGATGCGCGCACAGAAAAATTTTCAGACTGTGGAATGTTATACCGGTTTAAAACAGGTGCGCGTTCCGAAAGACAGCGTCGTTTTGCTGGAATGTATGAGCAACCTGACTGCGAATGAAATCTACGCGCCGGAGGGCGTCGGAGAGGATCGGTGCAGCGAAGAAATTCTGGCAGGCGTAAAAGCTCTGGAAAACCAGTGCAGGCATCTGATCATTGTCAGCAACGAAGTGTTCGAGGGCGGGACAAATTATGATCCGTCTACGGTGCGGTATCTGGATATCCTCGGAAAAATCAACCGGGAAATTGCAAAAATGGCGGATGCGGCAGCGGAAATTACAGCAGGATGTTGGATCTGGCATAAGCAGGGAGGAAAAATCCAATGATTTCGACAGTGATCGTGGCATTTTCGATGTTTTCGGCAATTCCGATGCCGCAGACAGAATGGACAAATAAAAGTATGCGCTATGCGTTGTGCGCGTTCCCGCTGATCGGCGCAGTGATCGGTGCGCTGGTGTGCCTGTGGCGTTTTGTGTGCCTGCGGATGGAGTTTTCGGAATGGATACTGGCGGCGGGAATCTGTGTACTTCCGGTGCTTGTGACCGGAGGCATTCATCTGGACGGCTTCTGCGATACGGCAGATGCGCTGGCAAGTCATCAGGATACAGAAAAAAAACTACAGATTTTAAAGGACCCGCATATGGGCGCGTTCGCGGCGATCTGGCTGGGCTGTTATTTTATCGCCCAGCTTGCTCTTGCAGTGACGGCAGCACAAATGCAGGCAGATCTGACGGCGCTGGCGTTTGGCTATTGTATCAGCAGAAGCCTTTCCGGGCTTGCAGTTGCGAGCTTTCCTCTTGCGAAAAACAGTGGTCTGGCATATACTTTTGCAGAGTACGCGGATAAAAAGAAGGTGCGAACGTTTCTTGCTGTCCTGGCAGCAGTCCTTTGTGTCCTTTGCTGTATTTGCTGCGGGAAAAAAGGCATTGGCGTAAGCATTGCCGCAATCGGGACTTTTTTGTATTATCGGTTCCGGCTGATTGGAAAATTCGGCGGTCTGTCGGGGGACCTGGCAGGATGGTTTGTCCAGATGTGCGAACTTTTCATGCTGGCAGCAGTGGTACTGACAGAGTATCTGTAGTGCGGCAAAAAAACATCGCAGATGCGATCTTGTAAATGGCGCTGGCGAAGGGTAGTTTTTGCAGGAGAAGGGAAAAAAACAGGCATGATTTATATTTTTGGACCATATGCGGCCGGAAAACGGGAGTATGTCCGGGAAACTTTCGGCTATACGGAAGCAGATTTTTCGACAAAAGCAGAGGATAACTGCAGGGTGCTTTACGATGCACAGCAGCTGGCTTCCAAGGTCGGAAATCGGCCGGAAGAGCTGGAAAAGCTGGCGGAGCAGCTTTGCAGAAAAGAAGTCGTCATCGCAACGGAAACCGGGTGCGGTGTCGTGCCGATAGATGCTGCAGAGCGGGAGGCAAGAGAAGCAGCCGGACGGCTGTCGATTCTGCTTGCAAAACGGGCGCAGAAAGTCATTCGTGTCTGGTGCGGCCTGCCGGAAAGCCTTCGATAACAGCTGTCTGGACCGGATGTCAACAGGAGAGGTGTGGCAGAAATGAGAGGAAAATATGGAGCAGAAGATAGAAATCTGGCTGATCCGTCATGGAAAAACGCCAGAAAATGAGCAGCACCGTTATATCGGGTGGCTGGATTCCTCCCTCGGAAGTGCTGGAAAAGCGGAGCTTATCCGCGCTTCGGAAACCGTTTCCAAAGTATGGGTGACGAACAGACGCAGGACACAGGAAACGGCGCAGATTCTGTTTCCGGGAGCAAAGCAGATCCTTGTACCGGGGCTGGAAGAAATGAATTTCGGCAGTTTTGAAGGAAAAAATTTTGAAGAGATGCAAAATGACAGCGCCTATCGGAGCTGGGTGGAGAGCGGCTGCCTGGATGTCTGTCCGGGCGGGGAGAGCAAAGCAGTTTTTTGCAGCCGCGTCTGCAGCGCTTTTTTGGAGCTGACCCAGGAATGGCAGCAGAAAGAACCGCAGGCAGTTTATCCGGTTGTGGCTCACGGCGGCACGCAGATGGCTCTGTTAGAACAATTCGGAGAACCGAAAAGAAGTTATTATGAAGGACAGACGCAGGCCGGGGACGGCTGGAAGCTTGTCTGGGAAAACGAAAGGCTCTGGATAAAGGGGCAGCTTTCGTTTCGCAGGCAGCAGGAAAAGAGAGGAAAAAGATGAGAATAGCAGCAGCCGTTTTATGCGGCTTTTTCATGGATTTGTGCCTGGGGGATCCGGACTGGATGCCGCACCCGGTTATTTATATGGGAAAAGCAATCAGCGCGCTGGAAAAATTTCTGCGCAGGAGGTTTCCGGATACCCCAAAGGGACTTCTGATGGCGGGAGCAGCCCTGGCAGCGATTCTGCCGCTTGGAAGCTTTCTGATGGCGGCAGCCGCAATTTATCTGGCAGGTCTGGTGCATCCCGTGCTGGCATTTTTGCTGGAAACGCTGTGGTGTTGGCAGGCGCTTGCGGTGAAGGGACTGTATACAGAGAGCATGCGGGTGAAAAAAAAGCTGGAAGAACAGGATCTGCCCGGCGCCAGGAGCGCGGTGGCAAGAATTGTCGGAAGGGATACGCAGAATCTGGACGCAGCGGGAGTTGCAAAGGCTGCGATTGAGACGGTGGCGGAAAATTTTTCGGACGGTGTGGCAGCACCGCTTTTTTATCTGGTGATCGGAGGTGCGCCGTTGGGACTTTGCTATAAAGCGATCAATACGATGGACAGCATGGTCGGCTATAAAAATGACCGGTATCTGTACTTTGGACGCGCGGCAGCAAAGCTGGACGACGTTGCAAACTATATTCCGGCGCGGATTTCAGCTTTTTTGATGATGTTTGCAGCGCTTCTGACCGGACAGAACGCAAAGCATGCGTTTCAAATCTGGAAGCGCGACCGTTACAATCATGCAAGCCCGAATTCCGCCCAGACAGAAAGTGTGGCGGCAGGAGCGCTGGACATCCTGCTTGCAGGGGATGCATGGTATTTTGGGAAGCTGGTAAAAAAGCCGACGATTGGAGAGGATCTGCGGACGGTGGAAGCAGCAGATATTATGCGGATTAACCGGATGATGATCACAGCAAGCCTGACCGCGCTCGTGTTGTTTCTTGCGGTCAGATGTGTACTGTGTATATTGTTATAGAATATATGGATGGCTTGCGGGGAAGGTGCAGAAGAATGCACAAAAGAAAGCTGTGTAACCTGTGTGCAGGCAGAGGGAGAAAAGAATGGAACTGATTCATGGCGGAGACTGGGCAGGACAAAAGGAGCGTCTGGGAAACCGCAGCATCCGGGATTTTTCTGCAAATGTCAGTCCGCTGGGCGTGCCGGATGGCGTCCGGGAGGCGATCTGCCGGGCGGCAGGGAAAATAGACCGTTATCCGGATCCGTTATGCAGAAAACTGATTCAAAAACTTTCGGAGGAGCTTTCCTGTCCGGAAGAATGGATTGTCTGTGGCAACGGGGCAGCGGATCTGATTTATCGGCTGTTTCAGGCGGAAAAACCGAAAAAAGTGCTGCTGACAGCTCCGGCATTTGCGGAGTATGAGCAGGCGGCAGGACTTGTCGGGAGCAGGATTTATTTTTATGAACTAAAAGAAGAAGATCAGTTTCAGATTCAGGAGGATATTCTGGGACAGATTACGCCGGATACAGATCTTGTTTTTCTGTGTGAACCGAATAATCCGACCGGGCAGTGCACAAAACACAGCCTGCTGACAGCAATTCTGGAGCGCTGTCGGGAATGCAGTGCACTTCTTGTGCTGGATGAGTGTTTTCTGGAATTTTTACCGGATCGGAAGGAACGGACGCTTTTGCCGTATCTTGGACAGTATCCGAACCTGGTGATTCTGAGGGCGTTTACAAAGCTCTATGCGATGGCGGGTGTCCGGCTCGGATATTGCGTGTGCAGTGATGCAAAGCGAAAAGAACGGCTGATGGAAAGCGGACAGCCGTGGGGCGTGTCGCTTCTGGCACAGGAAGCCGGAGTCGCCGCACTTTCGGAGCAGGCATATGCAGACCGGGTGAGGAAACTGGTGGAACAACAGCGTCCGATTCTGGTAAAGGGTTTGCGGCAGGCAGGATTTACAGTCTGGGAGGGAAAAGCCAATTATCTGTTGTTTCGCAGTCACGATGCGACGCTTGGAAAAAGAATGGAAGAAGCAGGATTCCCGATGCGGGACTGCTCCAATTATCATAACCTGCAGCCCGGGGACTACCGGATTGCAGTGCGCACAGAGGAAGAAAACCGTGGGTTTCTGGAGGCACTTTTTTTGTGTCAGGAGAAAAAGCAGCTTTGAACCCGATTGCGTCGGAACTGTCTGAAGGCGTTTGCGGAAATGGAATGGGGAAAAACAATGAAGCAAAATATTATGATTCAGGGCACGATGTCGAGTGCCGGGAAGAGCCTGATCTGCGCGGCACTGTGCCGTATTTTTACGCAGGATGGTTTTAAGACTGCACCGTTTAAAAGCCAGAATATGGCGCTCAACAGTTTTATCACGGAAGACGGGGCAGAGATGGGGCGCGCGCAGGTCATGCAGGCGGAAGCTGCGAAAATCAGACCGGATGCGAGGATGAACCCGATTCTGTTAAAACCTACCAGTGATGTGGGAAGTCAGGTTATTGTCAACGGGCATGTGCTCGGAAACATGCCTGCAGCGTCTTATTTTAAATATAAAAAGCAGCTTGTCCCGGAAATCATGAAAGCCTACCGATCCCTGGAAGAGGAATATGACATTATTGTGATTGAGGGCGCGGGCAGCCCGGCAGAGATCAATTTAAAGAAAAACGATATCGTCAACATGGGCATGGCGAAGATGGTGGACGCGCCGGTGCTGCTTGCCGGAGATATTGACCGGGGCGGCGTTTTTGCGCAGCTTTACGGGACAGTTGCCCTGCTGGAAGAGGAAGAAAGAAAACGGGTGAAAGGACTGATTATCAACAAGTTCCGGGGAGACGTTGAGATTTTAAAACCCGGACTTGCAACGCTGGAAGAACTGACGAAAATTCCGGTAGCAGGTGTCATTCCGTGGATTTATGCAAAGCTGGATGATGAGGACAGTCTCGCGCCTCGTCTGTCCCGGGTACAGGCGGGGGCAGGCGTGGATATCGCAGTGGTTCGCCTGCCGCATATTTCGAATTTTACCGATTTTAACCCGTTGGAGCAGCAGCCCGGAATCAGTCTGCGTTATGCAGGGGATGTAAAAACGCTCGGGCAGCCGGATATGGTGATTGTACCCGGAAGCAAAAATACGATGAGCGACTTGAAATGGATGCGCCAGAATGGTATGGAAGCCGCCATTTTGAAGCTTGCGGCAGCAAACGTGCCGGTGCTGGGAATCTGCGGGGGCTATCAGATGCTGGGCGAAAGCATCGAAGACCCGGACGGGGAAGAAGAGGGCGGAAGCCTGCATGGAATGGGGCTTTTGCCGGTTCGAACCGTTTTTGAAAAAGAAAAGGTGCAGACGCGGGTGACAGGAGAAATTCTTCAAAACCCGGGCGCAGGAGACGGACTGTTCGCTGCGCTTTGCGGCAGTGTATTTTCCGGTTATGAAATTCATATGGGACATACAACAGGAAACGGAAAAAACCCGTTCTCCAGAATCCGGACGCTGACAAACGGAAGCACAGAAGCAGAGGAGGACTGGCAGGCAGACGGCGCAGTCTGCGGCAATGTTGCCGGTACTTATGTGCACGGACTTTTTGAAGACGGGTCGCTGACAAAAAATCTGTGTAGCGCGCTGCTTTCCAAAAAGGGAATCTGTGCAGAGGCGCTGACACAGGATTATGCGGCATTTAAGGAAAGCCAGTATGATCTTCTGGCAGCTGAAGTCAGAAAAGCACTGGATATGGAACAGATTTACCGGATGATGGAGAAGCAGGAGGGCGACAGATGAGCTATCAATACGTACTGCCGGGTGAGATTGAAAAACGTAGTTTTGAGATCCTTACGAAGGAGTTGGGTGACCGGAAACTTTTACCGGAAAACGAGCCGGTTATCAAACGGGTGATTCATACGACGGCGGATTTTGATTATGTAGACAACCTTGTTTTTTCGGACGGCGCGGTAACAAAAGCTGTGGAAGCATTCAAAGCCGGGGCTGGAATTGTGACAGATACGCAGATGGTTCTTTCCGGCATCCATAAAAGCACCCTGGAGAGCTTTGGCGGAACCGCACGTTGTTTTATGAGCGATCCGGAAGTGGCAAGGCTTGCGAAAGAAAGACAGACGACCCGCGCGTGGGTGAGTATGGAGGAAGCGGCCAGGCTTCCGGGCAGATGGGTTTTTGCGATTGGGAATGCGCCAACCGCGCTGATTCGCCTGCATGAGCTGATCCTGGAGAAAAAAGTGGATCCTGTGCTGGTCATCGGGGTTCCGGTGGGCTTTGTCAATGTAGTGGAAAGCAAGGAAGAAATTCTGAAGGATCCGGTGCCGTATATTGTGGCGCGTGGACGAAAGGGTGGTTCGAACGTAGCGGCGGCAATCTGTAATGCCCTGTTATATACCGCCGCCGGAAGGACGCTATAGGCAGATACGGACTGTATTTGGCAGCTGTAGGCATCCCGGCAGCCAAAGCTGCGTCAGTGAAAAAAGGAATCGGAACGGCACACGCCTGGGCGATTTTGCCAACCGGAGCAAAACCGGTTGCTTTGGCATTTCATAAGCCCGAGCTTCCATAGAAGCAGGCGTTCGATGTCCTGTCTGGATATGCAGGAAGCGCCGGGACGGCAGGCGGTTGGCAGCGTGCAGGCCGGACGGCCGGAAGCAGGGCAGGCGGTTTGCGTACAACAGCCCGGAGAATCACCGCTGCAGCGGCTGGAAACGTTGTCTGCACGGCAGCAGGAAGAACAGAAAGCCATCATGGAAGTCTCCTTACAAAAGACGGGGAAGACACTGCCTTTTTTCTTATCTTATGAAGAGGAAAAACAGGGGGTGACAAAGCGGGAAGCAGTTTCACCTGCCGTTTACATGAGAGCTGTTTTTGTGTTATACTAAAAAAAACGGATGGTATAGTCCGTCTGTAAAATACGAGTGATGAGGGGAGAAAATTGCCATGAAAGACAGGCAATATACAACAAAAGAACTATTCCGGCGCTTTCAGCCATATTTTAAACCATACTGGAAAACACTGGTGCTGGATTTATTCTGCGCCGGGCTGACGACACTGTGCGAGCTGGTGCTGCCGATGATTATGCGTTACATTACCAATCAGGGATTGTATCATCTGGCAGAGCTTTCGGTTCAGACAATTCTGGGCGTGGTTGCGATTTATCTGGCGCTGCGCATAGTGGACTGCGTTGCCACTTATTATATGGCGGGCGTCGGACATATCATGGGCGCGAAAATCGAAACAGACATGCGCCGGGACGCGTATCAGCATCTGCATCAGCTGTCGAATACCTATTATAATAATACCAAGGTCGGACAGATCATGGGACGGATTACGAACGACCTGTTTGATGTGACCGAATTTGCGCATCACTGCCCGGAAGAATTTTTTATTGCCGGGGTTAAGCTCGTGATCGCATTTATCATCCTGATGCGGATCAATGTGCTTCTGACGCTGATTATTTTCCTGATTGTTCCGATCATGGTTGCAGTGTGCATGCATCTGAATTTTAAAATGCGCGATGTATTCCGCAGACAGAGAAACCAGATTGGCGAATTAAACGCCCGCATTGAGGACAGCCTGCTGGGGCAGAAGGTTGTAAAGGCATTTACAAATGAACAGATGGAGACGAACAAGTTTGAGACAGACAACAGACAGTTCTTTGACATCAAGCGAGATTCCTATCATCTGATGGCGGTCTTTAATGCGACAACCCACGCTTTTGATGGCGCAATGTATGTGTCTGTTTTGCTTTTCGGCAGCATATTTATGATAAAGGGATGGGTCGCGGCAGGCGACCTGGTGGCGTTTCTTTTGTATGTGACGACGCTGATTGCGACGATCCGCAGGATTATCGAGTTTGCGGAACAGTTTCAGCGCGGCATGACAGGAATTGAACGGTTTTTGCAGATCATGGATGCGGACATCGAAATTTTCGATGAGGCAGACGCTGTGGAAATGGGAGAGCCGAAGGGCGAAATCGCATTCCACAATGTGAGCTTTGAATATCCGGATGATCACAATCAGGTGTTCAAAAACTTAAACCTGACAATTCATCCGGGAGAAAAGGTAGCATTGGTAGGACCTTCCGGCGGCGGAAAAACAACGCTGTGTAACCTGATCCCGCGTTTTTATGATGTGACGGGTGGCGAGATCACAATTGACGGAAAATCGATCAAACATTTCACGTTAAAGAGCCTGCGCCATAATATCGGCATCGTGCAGCAGGATGTTTATCTGTTCTCGGGCACGATCTATGACAATATCGTTTACGGAAGACCGGATGCGACACGTGAAGAAGTGATGGAAGCTGCAAAACGTGCGGGCGCGCATGAGTTTATCACAGAGTTGAAGGATGGCTACGACACCTACGTGGGCGAGCGGGGCGTAAAGCTTTCCGGCGGACAGAAGCAGAGAATCAGCATCGCCCGTGTCTTTTTAAAGAACCCGCCGATTATTATTTTGGATGAGGCGACCAGTGCGCTGGATAACGAGAGCGAATACGAGGTAGCAAAATCCCTTGGCAGGCTGTCTGAAGGGCGCACGACGCTGACCATCGCACACAGGCTTTCTTCTATCCGAAATTCCGATCGTATTTTGGTGCTGACCCATGACGGCATCGTGGAAGAAGGCAATCACGAAGAGCTTCTGGAAAAGCATGGCATATATGACCAATTCTACCGGATGGCGAACGAATTGAAATAAAAAAAAGGGGGCAATGGTGTATGAAGCTGCAGTTTATCGGTGCGAATCATGAAGTGACAGGAAGCTGTCATTACCTGCAGGCAGGAGACAGTTATATGCTGGTCGATTACGGAATGGAACAGGGCGTCAACCGGTTTGAAAACTGCCCGCTGCCGGTTCCGGAATCCCAGATCAATTTTGTGTTTTTAACGCATGCCCATATCGATCATTCCGGCATGCTGCCGCTTTTGTACGCACACGGCTTCCGCGGCAAGATTTATACAACGGAAGCGACCGCGGACTTATGCAGCATTATGCTCCGGGACTGCGCCCACATTCAGCAGCAGGAGGCGGAGTGGAAAAGCAGGAAGGCAAAACGCCATGCCGGAATCGAAGTGGAGGAGCCGTTGTATACGATGGAGGATGCGATCGGCACCATCAACTGTATCGTACCATGCCCGTATGGGAAAGAATTGGAAATAAACGATAACGTGACGATCCGGTTTACAGACGTCGGGCATCTGCTTGGATCCGCCAGCATCGAGGTATGGCTCAAAGAAGAGGGCTGCAGCAGAAAACTTGTTTTTTCAGGGGATATCGGCAACAAAAACCAGCCGCTGATAAAAGATCCGGAATATACAAAAACGGCAGATTATGTCGTGATGGAGTCGACCTATGGCGACCGCCTGCACGGCAGTACGCGCCCGGATTATGTCAGAGAGCTGACTCAGATCATCCAGGAGACGCTGGATAAGGGTGGAAATGTGGTCATTCCGTCGTTTGCGGTTGGGCGCACACAGGAAATGCTGTATTTTATCCGCAAAATCAAGGCAGATGGACTGGTTTCCAATCATGCGGATTTTCCGGTCTATGTGGACAGTCCGCTTGCGGTGGAGGCAACCGGCATTTTCAAACAAAACGAGCGGACCTGCTTTGACGAAGAGGCGATGGAGCTTGTCAGACAGGGCATCAATCCCATCACGTTTCCGGGGCTGCGCCTTGCGATCACGAGCGACGAATCCAAGGCGATCAATTTCGATGAAACGCCGAAGGTCATCATTTCCGCTTCCGGCATGTGCGATGCCGGGCGCGTGCGCCATCATTTAAAGCACAACCTCTGGAGACCGGAATGTACGATTCTGTTTGTTGGCTATCAGTCGATTGGCACGCCGGGACGGGCACTGGTAGACGGAGTGAAAGAAATGAGGCTGTTCGGAGAGACGGTGGATGTAAACGCACAGATCAGGGTGTTAACCGGAATATCCGGACATGCGGACAAAAACGGTTTAATCGACTGGATCGAGGGCTTTGAAACAAAGCCGAAAAAAGTGTTTATTGTGCACGGTGAGGATCTCGTTACGATGTCGTTTGCGGACTGCTTAAAGGATGAACACGGGATCGATGCGTTTGCACCCTACAGCGGAACGGTCTTTAATCTGACGACGGAGACGTTTGAAAAGATTACAGAGCCTGTCGCTGTGAAAAAGAAGACCGCTGCAGCATCCGGCGGGCAGAGCAGCGCATACAACCGTCTTGTGGCTGCAGGACAGCGCCTGATGGCGTTGATTGGGCACTGCAAAGGAATGGCAAATAAGGATCTGGCGAAATTTGCAGACCAGATCAATTCGCTTTGCGATAAATGGAATTAAAATCAGGAGGAATCAAGGATAAGCATATGAGCATGGCAGATGAAATCTTTATCAATATGTGCCGGGATATTCTGGAAAATGGAACGAGCACGGAGGGAGAAAAGGTACGCCCGCACTGGCCGGATGGAACCAGCGCCTATACGATCAAAAAGTTCGGCGTAGTCAACCGCTACGACTTATCGAAGGAATTCCCGCTCCTGACGCTTCGCCGCACCGCTTTAAAGAGCGCGACGGACGAGATTTTGTGGATCTGGCAGCAGAAATCCAATAATATCCATGATTTACACAGCCATATCTGGGACGAATGGGCGGATGAAGATGGCAGTATCGGCAAGGCTTACGGCTATCAGCTTGGTGTAAAGCATCTGTATAAAGAGGGCTTGTTTGATCAGGTGGACCGCGTGATTTACGATCTGAAAAACAATCCGTTTTCGAGAAGAATCCTGACGAATATTTATGTGCATCAGGATTTGCATGAAATGAACCTGTATCCCTGTGCCTACAGCATGACCTTTAATGTGACGCAGAAGATAGGACACGATAAACTGACTTTAAATGCAGTTTTAAACCAGCGTTCCCAGGACGTTCTGGCGGCGAATAACTGGAATGTGGTGCAGTATTCTGTGCTTTTGCATATGCTGGCACAGGTGTGCGATATGGAGGTCGGCGAGCTGGTGCATGTCATTGCGGATGCGCATATCTATGACCGCCATGTGCCGATTATCAAAGAACTGATTTCGCGGACGCCCTATCCGGCACCGAAATTCTGGTTAAATCCGGAGATCAAGGATTTTTATCAGTTCACAAGAAACGACGTGCGCGCAGACGATTATGTGACCGGAGAGCAGATCAAGGACATCCCGATCGCAATTTGACGATAAAAGGAGAATACGCATGAATCTGATTGTAGCAGTGGATAAAAATTGGGCGATTGGCAATAAAGGGGAGCTGCTGGTGCGGATTCCGGCAGATCATAAGATGTTCCGACAGGAGACGACCGGAAAGGTTGTCGTGCTCGGAAGAAAGACGATGGATACATTTCCGGGCGGACAGCCGCTCAAAAACCGGGATAATATTATCCTGTCCCGCAACGAGGCATATCAGCAGAAGGATGCGCAGGTTGTGCATTCCGTCGAAGAGCTTCTGGAGGCGGTCAAGGGATATGACACGAAGGAGGTTTATGTCATCGGCGGAAGCAGCGTATACGAGCAGCTGCTGCCATACTGTGATACCGCGCATGTGACTAAAATTGACCATGCCTATGAAGCGGATGCGTGGTTCCCGAATCTGGACGAGGATCCGGACTGGGAGATCACAGCCGACAGTGACGAGCAGTATTACTTCGACCTGACCTATCATTTCCTTAAATATGAGCGCAAAAAGGGCTGAGCACAGACGGAAAGCTATGGCAGCCACGACAGCTTTAGCAGCCGCGGCTGCTGTGGATGCAAACGATCCGGTCTTCGGTGCAGTTTTTTTGTGTCATAGGAAACTTCGTCCTATGACACAAAAACGCTCCGCGCGGATCGCACTGCGGCGGAATGGTAGAATGTCGCTTACGCGACCCGC
>ERZ827452.404-NODE-404-length-60420-cov-4.713907_pt1 | contig 60420 bp, 65 predicted proteins | sample MGYA00519866_ERZ827452 | MGnify/ENA primary metagenome ERZ827452 (study PRJEB31778, sample SAMEA3449307) | human gut metagenome | biome: human gut; feature: human-associated habitat; material: faeces | place: United Kingdom | collected 2010/2012 ... | reverse complement strand
TCAAATTTATATTAGAATTTCTAGATAATTTAGCTCGAACGAGGAGACAAAAAATGTATTATAAAATTATAGATTTGCCTATTAGCTTTCGATTTCATTAACGTTCAAATTCATCTAAACTAGCAAAAGTATATCCCATCTCTTTAATCTGCTTAATACAAAAATCCAACACATTTGTATTATCCTTAGAATTTCCATGAAGCAACATTACATCTCCATTATGAACATTATCTAAAATTTTCTTTTTAGCATATTCCTCTCTTCCTTGCTTGTTTTCATCCCAATCATCATATGCAAAAGACCACATTACTGTTGTATAACCGAAGACTATTGCAATATGCTACACTTTGCTCGCTATATTCTCCCTTAGGTGGACGTATATATTTCATTTCATATCCAAATTTTTCATATACACCTGTATGTAATTTCATAACCTCATCTTTAATTTGCTCAGTCGTTAAACTTGGCATACTTTTATGATTTACTGTGTGATTTCCTATTGTATGACCATCATCTATCATTTTTTGTACTAAATCTGAACTAGTATTTACATAGTGCGCAGTTATAAAAAAACATGCTTTAACATCATTTTGTTTAAGCACTTCTAAAATTTTTTCCGTATAACCTGCTTCGTAACCTTCATCAAAAGTTAAATATACTTTTTTTGATTCTTTATTTCCCATTGCTATTCCTTTAGCTTCATCTATAATTTTTTTATTTACAGTTCCTAAGTCTGGCTGTTCATGCTTATTATTTCTTTTAATACCCCATTCTATTTTTTTAGTACTTAACGTAGCTATTGTCCCACTTGTTTGAACTGCATCATAATTACTATTTAAACTTATTACACTTATAATAAAAACTAATGTAACAATTAATTCCAATATATAATAATATTTTTTCATACTTATTCACATTCCTTTCAATTACTGTTTAATTTTATGAATTAATTTCTAAATTATTACTTTTAAATTGACTGTTACTAAATTTTTATTCTGTAATATTACATCAAATATCTTTTTACATATTTTTACTTTTTTTAATTGTCAAAAATATTTTTTATTGTCATTTTGTACTGTATGGTAAATTTTACCTTTAAGATGACTGCTATCTTTTCCTTATCTTGCAAGTCTTTTCATCTTTCGACATTTTTTTATTTTTTATATTATTTTTTCTCTTGACAAGTTAAGAAATTTGCATTATTATGAATAAAATTGGAAAAAATAGGTAATTTTGTTTTAATAAACAACCTTTTATTTTTAGTATATAAAATATTATATACATGCCCACGGAGGATAAGTATATGTTAAGTTTTGTTCTATGTGATGATAATTCTAGTATTCTAGATAGGTTAGATAAGATTTTAGATTCTATCTTTATAAAGCATAACATTGATGCCGAAGTTTCTTATACAGCTACAAGACCAGAGGATGTGTTAAGTTATATGAAAGACAATACTGTTAATGTCCTCTTTTTAGATATAGATTTAAAATCTAATATGTCTGGTATTGATTTAGCAAGTCAAATTAGAAAGGTTAATAAGCAAGTTTATGTTATTTTTACAAGTGCTCATTTAGAATACATTTTAATAGCATATAAATGCAAAACTTTTGATTTTATTCCAAAGCCAATTTCTCTTGAAAGAGTTGAAGAAACTATACTAAGATTAATGGACGATATTAATAACGGTGGCAAGAAAAACACCTTTATTCGTATTGATAATAAAAATACTATTATAAATCAAGATAGTATTAATTTTATAAAAAAAGATGGAATGAAACTGGTATTTTACACAGACACTCGTGTTTATGAAGCTTACAGCTCTTTTAATAAAATTGCTACTTCACTGCCTCAAAATTTTGTGCGATGTCACAAGTCATATATTGCTAATATAAATAAAATTGCCGACATCCAATCGAACGATAATACTATTATTTTTAACGGCCCTGATAATAAAAATAAATGCTTTATTGGGCCAAAATACAAAAATGAATTAATGGAGGTTTTAAAAAATGGAAATTTTTCAAACAATTTGGACTAGTTTAACTACAGAAAATGAGGTGATAATGAATATTCTTAGCGTCCCACTTGCTTTTATTGACGCATATGTTTCGATGCTACTTTTTACTACTCTTCTAAATATATCTACTACTAAAAAGCAAAAAATATTGTATGTTGTTGTATTGGCATCATTGTGTTCTATTTCTAGAGCTATTATTCCAGACCCATATGGAATAATTATTAATATGATTATTTTTCCTTTATGCGTTTACTTTATACTAAAAGCTAATATAGTAAAAAGTATTTTTGCTGAGGTAATACCATATGCGATTTCTATAATATTAGAAACTTTCTTTGGTAAAATCTTACTAATTATAACTAATATTCCTATAAACAATTTATTAGATATACCTATATATAGACTTCTAATGGTATTTCTAGTTTATAGCTCTGTATTTATTTTTTATAAACTAGTTAGTCATTTTGATATTTCAATATTAATACTTGAGAAAATAAGTAAAGAACGTAAAAAATCTTTACTAGTAAACTTTTTGCTATCACTTTTAGTTATATTTTCTCAATTTATTTTATTAAATTATTATAGTGACAACTTACCATTATTTATAACTTTATTAAATATTTTCTGTTTAGTTTGTTATTTTTTAATTAGCTTTTATAGCATTTTTACAGCTTCTAAATTAGAAACTACATCTATTAGCTTAGAAGAGGCTCAACTATATAATAAAACATTACAAATTTTACATGATAATATTAGAGCATTTAAACATGACTTTTGGAATATTGTTCAAGGTATTGGTGGATATATTGGTAAAAATGATATGGAAGGATTAAAGAAATATTACTCAAAACTAGTAGAAGATTGTCAACAAGTTAATAACTTAACAGCCTTAAGTCCAAGTGTAGTAAATAATCCTGCTGTATATAATGTATTAGCACATAAATATCATAAAGCAGATGAACTTGGTATAAAAATAAACTTAGATGTATTTATGGATTTAAATGAATTAAATATAAACTCGTATGAACTTACTAGAATATTAGGTATACTTATGAATAATGCTATTGAGGCTAGTAAAGAATGTGAGGATAAAACTATTAATGTTACTTTTAGAAAAGATAATAAAAGACCTATGCAATTAATTATTATAGAAAATACATATAAAGATAAAAATATAGATACAGAAAAAATTTACGAAAAGGGCTACTCTACTAAAGAAGGTAATACTGGACTTGGTTTATGGGAAATAAGACAAATTATGAAAAAACATAATAATTTAAATTTATATACAACTAAAAATAGTGAATACTTTTCTCAACAATTTGAAATATTCTTTTAAAATTAAATAAAAAAGTAAATACTGAGTTTCTACAATATTAGAAATTCAGTATTTTATTATACCTAAAAAGGCCTCATTACTAGTAATTCAATAGTAATGAAGCCCTTATTTATATTAGTCTTTCTTTATTAAAGATGCAGGCATCTTTGGTTGATGGAATAACCCTATAATTATACATGCTGTGTTTGTAGATTTTGCATATTTTTCTGCGACTTTAGCTAAAAATTTTAACATAACAATTCCCCCTAATATTACATTTTTATATAATAAAGTATTGCCGGCTAATACTTTTATTATTCTACTGTTACTACTTCGTTCTGTTTTACATATGTTTCGTATCCATATTCATTTTTTGTTATTTTGTATGCTAATCTTGTTATTGAAAATGTTTGTACAATAGTTCCAAATATTAATATATTTGATATTATTTCATTTGAAACTATTAAGGCTACTATCATATTTACTGCTAAAAATACATATGATAATACTTTTTTTATCTTTCTTTCCTTTTTAGTAAGGATTGGTAAATTTATTGTATCTGCTGGTGCATATTTAGTTACCATTATTATTCCAATTAATATATTTAACACTATAAATGTAAGCTTTACGTTTGTTGGTAATGTTATATATGTACTTAGAAAAGCATTTCCACAATAGCAAAGTAAAGTTCCTATAAAGCATCCAATGTGTGTTTTTAAATGGAATCCTCCTGAAGCATATTTATATGGTAGTATTAAAAAGTATGCTAATAAAGTTTGCCATAGCACCCCTAATACTAATGCTATTAACAGCATTAACAGCAATTTTGGTATTTCCCCTACAATTAGCTGTATGCCATACATGATTACTTCTGCTCTTTCGTCATCTATATCTGGTATTTCTTTTCTTATTTTATTTGTCAGGTATTCACAAAATTTATCAATCATGTGCTCCCCTCATTTCCTTTTCATTTTCTGATTACATTTTATAGCTTTTTTTTACTATTTTTTATTTTTGTTATAAGATCAAAAAAAATCGTATACAAAAATACGACTTTTTATTTTCATATACGATTTTATTTGCGTTTATAAAATTAACATAATTATACATTTACATCTTCAAGTATTTTCCAAGAACCTATTTTTTCTGGTAATACTTTAAATGTCATTTCTTCCTTTGTTACCGGATGAATAATTGTAAGTTCATATGCCCATAGAGCAATTTGCTTTCCGTGGCCTCTTCCACCATATTTCTGGTCTCCATATATGCTATGGTTTCTACTAGATAATTGTACTCTTATTTGATGATGCCTTCCTGTATGTAAGTTTATTTTTAATATTGATAAATCAATTTCTTCATTATATTTTAGTACTTCATAATCTAACGCTGCATATTTAGCATTTTTTGTTTCCTTACTAACTACTTTGCTCATGTTAGCTTTTTCATTTTTTAAAAGATAATCTTCTAGAACTCCTTTTTTGTTTTCCATCTTTCCATTTACTACAACTAAGTATTTCTTTTTAAACTCCTTTACTCTTACTTGCTCACTTAGTCTTGCTGCTGCTTTTGAAGTTTTAGCAAAAACCATAACTCCTCCAACTGGTCTATCTAGTCTATGTACTAACCCTAAATATACATTTCCTGGTTTATTGTACTTTTCTTTTAAATATTGTTTTATAATTGTAAGCATATCTAAGTCACCTGTTTTATCTGCTTGTGAAGGTACATTTACCATTTTTTCTACAACAATAATATGGTTATCCTCATATATTATATTTAATTTTTGCATTTTATTTCTCCCATCTACCATAAATTCCACATGGTAATATTAGTTTTGAGTTTGTCATTGGAAGACCTATTTCGCCATTGCTTACCTTTCCTCCATATTTCTTTTCTATATTTAAATTTAATATATTTTCTAGTACTGTACTTGATATTCCTGTTGTATAAGAATTTATTAAGAAAAATAATGGATTGTCTGATAATACTTTTGAACATAGCTCTACTAAATCACATAAATTATCCTCAAATTTCCATACTTCTCCATTTGCACCTCTTCCGTATGAAGGTGGATCCATAATTATAGCATCATATTTATTGCCTCTTCTTATTTCTCTGTTTACAAATTTAACCACATCATCTACAATGTATCTAACAGGTCTATCTTGTAAACCTGACGATATAACATTTTCTTTTGCCCATGCTACCATTCCTTTAGAACTATCTACATGACAAACGCTAGCTCCTGCTGCTAAACACGCTACTGTTGCTCCACCAGTATATGCAAATAAATTTAATACCTTTATTTCTCTCTTGACATTTTTTATTTTATCCATCATCCAATCCCAATTAGCTGCTTGCTCTGGGAATAGTCCTGTATGTTTAAATCCCATTGGCTTTATATTAAATGTTAAATTTTTATAGTTTACTTGCCATGCATTTGGTACTTTCTTTTTATACTCCCATTTACCTCCACCAGTATTGCTTCTTATATATTTAGCATTTATATCATTCCACTTTTTAGGAAAACTTTTATCTTTCCATATTATTTGTGGGTCTGGCCTTACTAAAATAATATCTTTCCAGCGCTCTAATTTTTCTCCATCTGCCATATCTAATATTTCATAATCTTTCCAATTATTTGTTACTATCATTTTTATCACATTCCTTCTTAAAGGCATAGATTTTGTTTTATCCTCTTCCATGCCTTTATTAATCTCATATTAGAATTATAGCAGATTTATTAACATTTTTCAATTATATTGTGGATTTTGCTATAAGCATTTCATAAAATATTGCATCTTCTTATTATTTTATAAAATAATAAGAAGATTTGCTTACTTTTCTATTATATTGATGTTAAAATATTTATAAAATTATACACCATGCACAAATCTATACTTACAAATACTATTGTTAAACCTAATGTATAAATTATAAATTTATTCTTATTATAAAATTTTAATAATACTCCCTTTCTTTTTTTATCTCTTAGTCTTATCTTTTTTGAATCTTGTCCATATTGTACATTAAAAACAACATCTTTAGTATATTCCATAAAAAATCCCCCTTATTTTTATTCCTATTAAATATATATTCACATATATTCATTTTTATGAAACAAATCGTATACAAAATTATGACACTTTGCCACATTTTGCTACATTATTGATATATTGTTTTATTATGTTATTTGCAATTTTTCACAATTTTTTTCAATTTTTTTATTAATATTTATTGACAAATTTGAATATACTATGTAAAATATTAAAAATTAATTGCTATGAAAATGAAAATTTACTAAAGGTTGCTAAACAGAGAATAAAGGTGGATGCGCTGAGAGCCTTTTTAGAAAAACGTAGTAAATGAAACACATTGGAGCACTTTAAATAAAGTGGAAGGCTTTTGCCTTCAAGTTAGGGTGGCACCGCGGAAGTTATTTCGTCCCTGCATTATGCAGTTGGACGTTTTTTTGTGCCTAAAAACAGGCTAAAAATTACGTCCACACAATAAGAAAGGAGTGTTTTTTATGAGCTTTTATAGAACTCATAATTGTAATGAAATTTGTTTAGAGGATGTTGGAAAAAAAGTTAAAATTGCAGGTTTTGTACAAACCATTCGTGATTTTGGAGGACTTGTTTTCTTAGATATTAGGGATATGTATGGAGTTACACAAGTTGTTACCTCTGCTGATAAAGTAGATGTTGACTTTGCTTCTCACATTCCTGTTGAATCTTCTGTTTATGTTGAAGGAACTGTTAGAAAAAGAGCCCCTGAAACTGTTAATGAAAAAATTAAAACTGGTTTAGTTGAAATTGCTATTGAAAAAATTGAAATTTTAGGTAAACGCACTAAAAATCTTCCTTTTGAGGTTAACGGCAATAGCCAAATTAGAGAAGACTTAAGGCTTCAATATAGATTTTTAGATTTAAGAAATGATAAATTAAAAAATAATTTAATTTTAAGAGCTCAAGTTATTCAATTTTTAAGAAATCAAATGATAGAACAAGGTTTTTTAGAAGTTCAAACACCTATACTTACTAGTTCTTCACCAGAAGGTGCTAGGGACTATTTAGTTCCTAGTAGAATTCACTCTGGAAAATTTTATGCTCTTCCTCAAGCACCTCAACAGTTTAAACAACTTTTAATGGTTTCTGGAATAGATAAATATTTCCAAATTGCTCCTTGTTTTAGAGATGAAGATGCAAGAGCTGATAGAGCTCCTGGTGAATTTTATCAATTAGATATGGAAATGAGTTACGCCACACAAGAAGATGTGTTTTCAGTTATTGAACCTGTTGTTTATAATACTTTTTCTAAATTTTCTTATAAAAAGGTAGCAGAGTATCCTTTTCCAAGAATAGCATATAAAGAGGCTATGTTAAAATATGGTAGTGATAAGCCAGATTTAAGAAATCCTTTAGTTATTGTAGATTTATCACAATTCTTTAGTAAATGTACTTTTAAACCATTTATAGATAGAACTGTCCGTGCTATTAAAGTTAAAGGACATATGTCTAAAGGTTTCCATGAAAAAATGCTTGAATTTGCAATGCATATTGGTATGGGTGGCCTAGGATATTTAGAGGTTCAAGATGACTTATCTTACAAAGGTCCTATTGATAAATTTATTCCAGATGATCTAAAAAAAGAACTTATGAACTTAGTTGATTTAAACAAAGGAGATACTATTTTCTTTATTGCAGATAGTGAAAAAAGAGCAACTGAACTTGCTGGTCAGATTAGAACTGAACTTGGTAAACGTTTAAATTTAATAGATGAAAGTTTATTTAAATTCTGCTGGATTGTAGATTTTCCAATGTATGAATTAGATGAAAGAGGAAATATTGCATTTAATCATAATCCATTTTCTATGCCACAAGGCGGATTAGAAGCCTTAAATACCATGAATCCTTTAGATATAGTTGCTTATCAATATGACATTGTTTGTAATGGAATTGAGCTTTCTTCTGGCGCTGTTAGAAACCATGACCCAGAAATTATGATTAAAGCTTTTGAACTTGCAGGCTATAATAAAGAGCATATTGAAGAAAAATTTCCTGCACTATTTAACGCATTTCAATTTGGTGCTCCACCACATGCTGGTATTGCACCTGGAGTAGATCGTATGCTTATGCTTTTAACTGATAGTGAAACAATACGTGACGTTATTGCCTTCCCTATGAACAGTAAAGCTCAAGATTTAATGATGGGAGCTCCTGGAAATGTAACAAGAGAACAATTACGTGATGTTCACATTAAATTAGATATAAAGTAACAAAACACTAAAATGAAGACTTTCAAACTTTTGAAAGTCTTCATTTTATTTTATCTTTCTTTGTATGCAACCACTACAACTTGTGGTCCGTCTGCATATGCTTCAAATATCAAAGTATAGTCTAATGTATTTATAAATACAAAATCTTTCATATAATCTTTGTTATCTGAATATGCCACGGTTGCATCCATTCCTTTTGGCACATACGATACTGCTTTAGAATGGTGGTTAATTTCTTCAGGCTCTATTCCAAGTTTATTTATGCAATTATATAAAGCTGTACTTACTTGGCAGACTCCTCCACCTTCTCCCATTACGCTTTTACCACCTTCCATTACCAATGCTTCTTTGTAGCCTCTTTCAAGACTTGCCTCTCCAACACCATATTCTCCATACCAGTCAAATTTGTCCCCTGAAAACATTATCATTCCATTTAAACTTTCACATGCTTTTGACATATTAAAGTTTCTGTTTTCAGAACTGCTTTCTGCAGTTATTACTGCAACTGACACGACTTCATAGTCTTCCTGGTTCATCCTTGGCATTTTTAAGTATTTGGTGCTTACATAGCCTTTTTCTCCATCTTGTGTTGCTACTTCTACCCAGGTATCTGTTTCTACGTTTCCCTGTAATAGAGTAACAAGTTCTCCAGGTGTAAGTTTTCCAATAACATTTGATTTTGTGGTGGGTTGTTCTCTTAAATTGAGGCTAGTTCTAACATTTACATATGCTTTTTCTCTATAATCACTAGCTGCCATTGTGGTTTCAGTAATAAATAAAACAAGCATAGCTGTTAAAACTACAATTTGTGTTAATAATATTTTTTTCCGGTGCTTCATTTGAAGTCCTCCTTTTATGTATAATTTTTCTTGTAAAAATTATTATACCACAATGTTTCCATAATATCAACATTTTTTACATAATTCCATAGTAACTATCTAGTAGTATTTGCTTTAATTCCTCTACTAAAGGTAATCGTGGATTCGCTGTTGTACATTGGTCTTCAAACGCTCTTTCTGCTAACATATCTACTTTGCTCAAAAATTCTTGTTCATCTACACCTTGCTCTTTAAATGAACTTGGTATTCCTAAGTCTGCATTTAATTTTTTAATTTCTTCTATTAATGAATATACACCTTCCTCATTTGTATATGCTGGGAAATTCATTCTTCTTGATAAGTCTGCATATTTTTGGTCTGCTATAAAATATTCATATTTAGGGAATGACACAAATTTTGTTGGCTTACTTGCATTATAACGAATAACATATGGAAGTAAAATTGCATTTATTCTTCCATGTGCTAAGTGGAACTCTGCCCCTATTTTGTGTGCTAGTGAGTGATTTATTCCTAAAAATGCATTTGTAAATGCCATTCCTGCAATTGTACTTGCATTATGCATTTTTTCACGAGCGGCTTTATCATCTCCATGATTATATGCTTGTCTTAAATTTTTAAATACTAATTCTACAGCTTTTTCTGCTAGTCCATCTGTATAATCAGATGCCATGTTAGAAACATATGCTTCTATTGCATGTGTTAAAACATCCATTCCTGTATCTGCTGTAATTTTTTGTGGCAAGCTCATTACTAAGTCAGGGTCAACAATTGCTACATCTGGTGTCAATTCATAATCTGCCAAAGGATATTTTTTGTTTATTGTTTTATCTGTTATTACTGCAAATGATGTTACTTCTGAGCCTGTTCCAGAGGTAGTTGGTATAGCTACCATTTTTGCTTTTTCTCCAAGTGTTGGGAATTTATATGTACGTTTTCTAATGTCCATAAATTTAAGCTTTAATCCTTCTACATCTGCATCTGGATGCTCATAGAAAAGCCACATTCCTTTTGCTGCATCTATAGGACTTCCGCCTCCTAATGCAATAATAACATCTGGCTTAAATTCATTCATCATTGCTACACCTTTTTTTATTGTATCAAATGATGGGGCAGACTCTACATCTGAAAAGATTTCTGAATGTACATATTCATTTCTTTTTCTTAAATGATATAAAATTTTATCTACATATCCAAATTTAACCATAGATTCGTCTGTTACAATAAATGCTCTTGATATATTTGGCATTTTTTCTAAGTACGCTATTGAACCTGCTTCAAAATATATTTTATTTGGAACTTTGAACCATTGCATATTAACTCTCCTTTTTGCTACTTTTTTAATATTAATTAAATTAGCACTACTAACATTTGCTGTTGTAGAGTTTCCACCAAAGCTTCCACATCCAAGTGTAAGTGATGGTAAATTAGTATTATATATATCTCCAATAGCTCCATGTGTTGAAGGTGAATTTACAATAATTCTTCCAACTTTTACCTTTTTAGCAAACCTATTTATAATTTCTTCATTTTCTGAATGTATAACTGCTGAATGTCCTAATCCTCCAAATTCAATTAGTTTTTCTGCAAGTTCTATACCCTCGTCTGCATTTTCTACAACATAGTATGCAAGAACTGGACTTAATTTTTCCTTTGAAAATGGATACTCTATTCCCACTCCATTTTCATGTAATACTAATACTTTCGTATCTCTTGGCACTTCTATTCCAGCACCTTTTGCTATACTATATGGACTTTTTCCAACTATATCAGAATTTAAAGCACATCCTTTTTCTTCTATAAACATACTTTGGCGTAATCTATTAGTCTCGTCTTCACTTAGGAAATAACATCCCGCTTCTTTCATTAATTTTTCAAATTCTTCATGAATTTCGTTATCCACTATTACAGATTGTTCAGAAGCACATATCATTCCATTATCAAATGATTTAGAAAGTACTAAATCATTTACAGATGTTTTTAACTTTGCTGTTTTTTCTATATAGCAAGGTACGTTTCCTGGTCCAACGCCTAGTGCTGGCTTACCGCAAGAGTATGCTGCTCTTACCATTCCAGTTCCACCTGTTGCCAAAATTAAATCAACTCCTGGATGATTCATTAAAGTATTTGTAGCTAATATTGATGGTTCTTCTATCCACAAAATGCAATTTTCTGGTGCTCCAGCTGCTACTGCTGCATCTCTTAAAATTTCTGCTGCTTTTGAACTACATTTTTGTGCTGATGGATGAAATCCAAATATAATTACATTTCTTGTTTTAGCTGCAATTATAGACTTAAACATTGTTGTAGAAGTTGGATTTGTAACTGGTGTTACACCGGCAATAACTCCTATTGGTTCTGCTATTTCTTCATATCCTTCTTCTTCATTTTCATTTATTACTCCAACTGTTTTATCATATTTAATACTGTGGTAAATATATTCAGTTGCAAACATATTCTTAGTTATTTTATCTTCATAAATACCTCGTCCGGTCTCCTCTACAGCCATCTTTGCAAGTTCCATATGATGTTCTAACCCTGCCATAGACATAGCTTTAACTATTTTATTTACTTGTTCTTGATTTAGCTTCATATATTCTTCAGATGCTATTTTTGCTTTTTCTACTAAATCATCTATCATCTGTTTTACTCTAGCTTGCTCTTCTTCTGTATATTCTGCCATTGCATTCATCCTTTCTTTTGTTCTTTTTGCAATCTTTTGTTATACTTTTAAAATTACATTTCCATTATATATTAACATGAAAAAAAGGTCAACATCTTTTCGTCGACCTTTTCTTCTATTTCTAGACTAAAATATTATGAATGAGCATTTTAGTTTACACAATGCATCCTCTAAAATTTCCAACCTTAAATAGTTTAATAAAATATTTTAGGTATAAATATTACTAATCCTATTATTGCCGCTCCTATAGCTAATACTAATACTGCACTTGCTGCAACATCCTTAGCTAGTTTTGCCTTTTCATCTTTATGTGGCATTACCATATCTACAACAACCTCTATAGCTGTGTTAAATAATTCTCCACTAATTACTGTTGCAAAACATATTATGCATATAATCCATTCATATTTATTAATTTTTAACAAAATTCCTGCAATAATAACCATAAGCATTATTGAAATATGAATTTTCATATTTCTTTCAGTTTTTAATGATGCCCAAAAGCCTTCCCCTGCATATTTAAAGCTATTTGTTATTTTCTTTATTTTTTCTCTCATTTATTCCCTCTCATATTTTTAATATTTTATTTTTTATATCCATTCCTTATATTTCTTTATATAAATTTTCTTTGCATAGCTTGCTACAATACAATATAAGAATGTGACTCCAAATATCATTAAAATATATTTTAATGCAATTGGTGCTAAGCCTATTGCAGTTCCTAGAGGAGTGAATGGTACTAAAATTCCTATTATAATTAACAAAATTGAAGATATATAAACAGCTTTATGTGCATTACTTTGTATAAATGGTGTTTTTGCTGTTCTTATAATGTGCATTCCTATTAAATTTGATACTATACTATAAGTGAACCATATTGTTTGAAAGTGTGTAACATCTCTAACTGTGAAAACAAACCATAATAGTAAAAATACAACTATATCAAATAGTGAGCTTACAGGACCCATAAAAAACATAAACCTTTTTAAGCTTTTTATATTTAATTTTTTTGGCTTTCTAATCAATTCCTTATCTACATTGTCAAACGGAATTGTCATTTGACCAAAGTCATATAATAATCCTTCTACTAATAGTTGAATTGGTGTTTCAGGTAAAAATGGTAATACAATGCTTGCAATAATTACTGAAACTACTTCCCCAAAGTTAAAACTTGTTGCCATTTTTATATATTTCATTAAATTTACATATGTTTTTCTTCCGCTCCATTACACCATCTAGTAGTACATTAAGGTCTTTTTCAAGTAATATAATATCCGCAGTTTCTTTTGCTATATCAACTGCAGTATCAACAGAAATTCCAACATCGGAGTTTGTTAACGCTGGACTATCGTTTATTCCATCTCCCATATATCCTACAACATTTCCGTTTTGTTTTAAAACTCTAACAATCCTTGCTTTTTGTATTGGAGAAAGTTTTGCAAATATATTATTTCTTTTTAATAATCTTGATAATGCGACATCTGATAATGTATCTATTTTATTTCCTGTTATGATTTCTTTAGAATATATTCCAGCTTTATTACAAACACATCTTGTAACTTCAACATTATCACCTGTAAGAACCATAACTCTTATTCCTGCATTGTTTAAACCTTCTATTGCTTCTTTTGCACTTTCCTTTGGTGGATCAAGAAAACCAATAAAACCTAATAAAGTCATGTCTTTTTCATCAGTGCTATTAAAATCTTTTTTATTATTAGTTGTATCTTTTTTACTGATAGCAACAACTCTAAAGCCTTCCTCATTTAAGTCTTTGCAAATTTTTTTCATATTTTCTGTTTTTTCATTTGTAAGTTTTTCCGTTTGTCCCTTATATTCAAATGTTGTACAAATATTTAGAATTTCTTCAACAGCACCTTTGGTTATTAATTCATCTTTATTATCAATTTCTACAGCTACAGATAAACACCTACGAGAAAAGTCAAAAGGAATCTCATCTATTTTTTTATATTTTTCTACACTATTCTCAATTCCAAGAGTTTTAGCTTTAGCAACTACTGCCTCGTCTATATTACTCTTTAGACCTGTTTGCAAATAAGCATTTAAAAAAGCATATTTTAAAATATCAAAATCTTCTTCTCCATTTACATTCAAGTATCTTTCCAGAACAATCTTATCTTCTGTCAATGTTCCTGTCTTGTCTGTACAGAATATGTTCATTGCTCCAAAGTTTTGAATTGAATCTAACTTCTTAACAATAGTCTTCTTTTTTGACATTCTCACAGCACCTTTAGATAAACTTGAAGACAGAATAACAGGTAACAATAGTGGTGTTATGCAAATGGCTATTGCAACAGCAAAAGTAAATGCTAGAATAATATCATGTTTTTCCACATTTATCAAAAATACTATTGGAATCATAAAAATCATAATTCTAATTAGTAATTTACTTATACTTTCGATTCCTTTTTGAAATGCTGTTTTTTCTTTTCCAGAAGTTACAGTATTTGCTATTTTCCCAAAATATGTTGAATCTCCAACTTTTATTACAACACCTTTTGCCGAACCAGATATAACATTTGTACCCATAAAACAAATATTATCAAAGTCTGATATGCTGTCTAATCCTTCTTGATTGTTTTCTAATTCAACAGTTTTCTTTATATTTTCTGATTCCCCCGTTAATGAAGCCTGTCCTACATATAAGTCTTTTGATTCGATTATTCTTAAATCAGCCGGTATAATACTTCCAGCAGACAATAAAACAATGTCTCCTAAGGTTACATTTTTAACTGGTATATTTATTTCTTTGTTATCTCTAATAACTGTGGTAGTTGTTTCAACTATCTCCCTTAATTTCTCTGCTGCCTTATTAGATCTATATGACTCAAAAAAGTCTAATAATGTACTTGCTGTAACTAATATTGCTATAACTATTATATTTGCATAGCTGGGTTCTATTGCTAAATATATATCTGTATATATTAAGATAATTGAAATACCAATTAAAATGCAGTTAAAAGGTGTTAATAAGCTTTGTAATAAATAATTATACCACTTCTTAGGTTTAGCTTTTTTTGTTTCGTTAAGACCAAATTTTTTAATATTACTTTCTGCTTTTTGGCTAGTAAGTCCTTCACCATTTAAGTTATGCCTTTTTAAAAATTCATCTCTTTGTGTAATACTGTGTTCTCCATACATTTTTAACACATCAACATTTTCTTTTAAATCACTCATATTTGCACCTCTTATAATAAAATATCAAACAATAAACCTTCTACAATGCTTTTAGTAACTTTACTTTTACTTCTATTTTTTCCATAAAATGACTACCTTTTATTATTTATATCACAAAAGCAAATAATATTAACTAACTATCAGAAATAAAAATTACTAATCTATTTCTTTATATTCTCTTGATTACTTTTATTCCTAACTATAAAAAGAAATACTGGTCTTAATAATCCCAAAGACAAAATATTAAATACTGTTAATATATCTCCATATTTATTTGTATGACTTTTATATATTCTATGTGCTATTATTGTGTCTAATATAAAAGTAATTATTAAATTTATTACTAAAACAAAAAATAAAACTATTTCTGATTCTTGATGAATATAGAAATGAGTACCTAAATAGATTGATATAAGTGATAGAGTACCTGATATTCCACCCATTATTTTATTACCTGCTATTTTCCCTAATAAATATTTATTATAAAAAGGTATCCAAGCAGTAAAAGTATTTTTATATCCCATATTTTTACTCATACACATAATTGAAATTCCTTCAAATATATAACTAATTATTATATATAATAAAACTCCTACAAACATAGCAATAAAGAATAAATATATAAACGATAATATACTCATAAGAACTACAACGCTAATTCCTCCCATAAATTTCACCTCTCTTTATCAATTACTGTCTATTGCCATATTATACTTTCAAATTACTATTTTAATAAATTAATCTTTATAATTTAACAATTCTAATTTTAGCTTATCATATACTTTAGTTTCAAGTTTTGATTTTTCCTTTAGTTTTTCAAACTCACTTTCCAAAAGTATAAATTCTTCTTTTGCGCTCATTGCATGATCTGCTATACATATTTTTCCTATAAAATTAGAGAACATAAATCTATAAATAAATGCACATAAATTCTTTTTATTAACACAGTCCTCATATATTCACCTTTAGGAAGTATTTCGTATCCTAGTTTTTTCAAGACATCATAACCTTCAATAATCGCATGCATAATTAATAAAGAGTATTCCTTATCTTTTTTTAGTAACTTTAATTTACCATTTACTTTATAACTGGCAAATACAAGTGGAAGAACTGCGCATGCATGTGATTTAAGATAATCATTCATTTTATTTTCTATAGTTACTTTTATTTTTGTTCCTTTAAATATAGATTTTATAAATTCATTACTTGTATCTTTACCGTCTATTCTTCCTATTGTAATTTTATTTAAACAAATTGAGTTTATATATCCGTCATATTTTTTGCCAGCAGCCATAAAAAATGCAAATAATACATTTTTATCTTTTACTTACTATTGAGCCAATGAATGCAAGTATTACTACGATAAACATAAATCCTATCCATACCCCAAAGCCTATTTTTCTAATTTTGTTATACTTTTTTACTTCCTTATCATTTTGCTCATCATTAACATCCTTTAATTCTTCAATATTATCTTTTACTATAAATTTTGAATCTTTAGACTCTTCTATATATTTTTTTACTATTTTTTCATACTTTTTTGGTATATATATCTTAAGCCTTTTTTTATACTTAGGAAGTCTTATTCCTGCCCAGTATTCTTCTATTTCCCTATTATATGGTATATTTTCGTCTATTAGAATTTGCTCTAGCCATATAAGTTCATCTGTCTCTTTGTAATCTTGAAACTCATATATTTCAAGCCAATCTTTTTCCATACTATCACCTTTACAAATTATTATTTTTTTGATTATCATACCACAAGATAATATAATTATCAACTAATTTTTCAGGGTTACTACCATAGTACAATTATGAATGCACCCTTTTGAGTGAGTTATAATTGCATTTACATGGAGATAAATAGAAGATTTTAATTATATAATATATCGTCTAATTGCTTTACATAAATGTTGACATACCTATATAATATGTTATAATATAAGTATGTCTAAACGACTTGTTGCAAACATTTAAGGAGGATACACATAATGAAGACAATTGTTTTTGCAAGCTGTAATTTTAAAAAGGCTGCTGAAATGCAGCGCATGGCACCTGACGGTATTAAAATAGTTTGTTTAAAGGATATTCCTGAAGCAGCTAATGTACCTCAGGCAGATGAAACAGGAACCACATTTCTTGAAAATGCTACAATCAAAGCAAAATATTGGGCAGAAAAGCTTAATATAACTGTACTTGCCGAAGACTCTGGCATTGCAATTGATGCTTTGAATGGCTATCCAGGAGTTTACACTAAACGCTGCATCGAAAAACTTCGTCCAGGTGCAAATGTAAATGTAGATAAACCTGCTGAACTCTATCCGCTTCTTTTGGAACTTATGGCAGAGAGTGGCAATACTGATACCACTGCTCATTGGATTACTGCAATGGTTTGTATTGATTCTGGCAGAACACTCTATGCGGAAGAAGCTTTGCACGGAGACATGTGTCAATGTGCAGGTGAAAGAGAGTTTGGCTTCGACCAGTATTTTAAGGCAAAAGGTTTTGAAAAAACACTTTCAGAACTTACTCCTGAAGAAAAGGACGAAATTGGTCCAAGAAAGAGAGCTTTCAAGAACATCTTGGAACAGCTTTAATTGTTAAAAAACACAAAACAGACTTGATTAGAAAATTCTATCAAGTCTGTTCTATTTTACTTTTAATTTGTCATTATGTATTTTTTTTTCAAATTTATTACATTCTATAACATTATCTTCAAGTCTATTTATCCAATTTCATATATAAAGTATTTCCTTGTTCATCTAATCTTTTCTTTTATATACCAAAAAACCTAAATGCTCATAAAACACTTCTGCATTTAGATCTAGTAGTTTATTTATTAGTTTTTTTTATCTTTTACTTCAATTATTGTCATGCTATTTACTACCAACTTGTACTTATATCACTATTCTTCTAACAAAAATTTATTAACAGCACTTATATAAATAACTAAATATGATATTGATATTAAGAATCCGCCTAATACATCACTTGTATAATGTACTCCTAAATAAATTCTACTAATTCCAATTGTGCAAATTAATATGCTAAGTAAAACAATTAAAATCCATTTTAAATACTTATTTTTTACATATCTATAAATTAAATATATTAAATAGCCATAAAAGGCCATGCTTACCATTGAATGTCCTGAAGGGAAGCTAAAACCTGTTTCTTCTACTATTCTAAACTCTGTTGGACGTGGTCTTTGTAGTATATTTTTCAATAATTGATTTAATATTGTAACAACTGCTAAATTTAAAATGATTGAGAATCCTATCTTTTTATTTTTTATTAATATAAACAATATAATAGTTGCTATTATTAAGAATATAGCTCCTCCAAAATTAGTAATAAATTTTGCAATTGGTGTTGCAAAGTCTGATATTAAAAAGGTCGATACCAATTTATAGCCTATTATATCTTTCATCATTATTTCTTTATGAAATACATCTTCTGCTATTGCTAAAAATCCAACTAAACAAATAAATAATATAATCCATTTTAAATTTTTTATAATAAAATCTTTTACTTTTTCTTTCATTAATCTGTCTCCTCTTCTTATTTATAAAAATGTTTTAGCTTTATTGTTTTTATAAATTTCTTCTTTATTTTTCCTTAAATTTTATCATTACAATAATACAAAAATAACTACTATATTTCAAGTAGCTATTTATAATTTATATTTTTTTATTTTAAAGGACACTGGGTTAGTTTACCACAACTCAACTAAGTTAAACCCGTTCCTATTAGTTTGTACAAAAAAACAGTTATATTTCAAACTAATCTCATTGACAACTTACTATTTACATTTATCTTTATTTTGTCAATTGATAACTTTGTTCTATCAATTCTTTTACTAAATCCTCGTCCACCTTTTCATCTATAATAATTGTATTCCAATGTTCCTTATTCATGTGATAAGCAGGTATTATATAATCATAAGTATTTCTCAATATATCAGAATAATTTGGATCTGTCTTAACATTAAGGTATAACTTATTATTTACATTCATTAATAACGCAAACCATTTTTTATTTTTACAATGTTTCATTGTTACAGATTCAAAGTCATCTGAAAATGGACAATCTTTATATGTATTTTCTAATGTTAAACAATATTTTATTATTTCTTCTTTATTCATAACTAAATCCTTATTAGCTTTTACATTATTTATTATTTAATTATCTGTAAACTATGTCATCTACTTTGTATCAATTAACAATTCCTTTGGGTTCTTTTTTAAACTACTTATAGATGATAACACTAAAGATATTATAAGTACCAAAGACATAAATAAAATTACATATATTATTGATTTTGGTAATATATTAATATCTAAGCTTGTTAAAGTTTTATTAAAGCCGTCTACTTCTGCTCCTCCACCAAGTCCACTAGATGCTGATTGCTTTGCTATTTGTTTAGCAATGTTTCCAGTGACTTTATTTAATATATTATTTCCTATCATATTCCCTGTATAAACTGCTAAGAAATATGAGCCTATATAAGCAGGGATAGATATAAATACTAATTCAATAACAAATTGTCCAAAAATTTTCAATTTTGATATTCCTAATGATAGAAAAATTGCTATTTCTTTTTTTCTAGCATTCATCCATAAAAGTAATAATAATGAAACTGTAATACCTGCAAATATTAATGAACCAGCAAATAATTTGTTTGCTATTGAATATATACCAGATATTGATTGTTGTAGTGCTGGATAATTTGTTGAACTTTTAATTAAATTGTATTGTTTCCAATTTATATCAAGTTTTTTAATATTTTTAATGACTTGATCCAAATTTTTATCACCTTTTACAAAAAATGTTGCATCTTGATATACTGCAGTATCTTCTGTGTTTCCATAAACTTTTGCAGCTGTATCTAAATCTGTTATTAATGTATTTTCGTAAAGTTCTTGTGCAGAAGTTACACTACTTTTATTGTGACCATCGAAAATTCCTTTTATTTCTACTTCTAGTGTTTCATTTGCTCCTTTTTCATTATCTGCATCAAATAAATTGGACTTAATTTTTATTTTATCTCCAATTTTCAAATTGTTTTTTTCAGCTAAGTCTTTATGTATTAAAATCTTACTTTTGTCATTTTCTTCCAAATGTTCTCCTTCTATTAATTTGTAAGCTCCTGACACAAATTTATTTTCTTTTGATGAATCATTAACTCCTGTTAGCATAACTGTTCTTTTAAAATTTTCTGCTCTTTCTGGTGATTGATTTGCAATTGTTTTTTTAGTTTCTATAATATCATTATCTACCAAATCAGCTACACTATTTATTCTCTTTACAAAAGAGGAAATATCTTCAGATTCAGCTATTTTTTTTATGTCTTTTCCTTTTATATTTCCTCCACCTCTAGGTGTTCCAAGATTAACTCTTCTGTTTATTTCCATAGAAAAACTATTTGTTATATTTTTAAAAGTTTCTTCTGAAGCTCTATTAGTAGCATCTTTAATTGCCAAGCTAATCAGACTAAGTGTTGACATAGCCATAATAACTAATAATATTATTATTGATTTTAAACTTTTTCTTGTTACATATGCAAAAGCATTTTTTATCATCAATATACCTCCTAATTAATTTTACTTATCTTTCTTAATTTTTTGTCACTTAATTCTAAAATAATATCAGCAGAATTTGCAACTTCCTTACTATGTGTTACAACTATTACACATTTATTTCTCTCTTTAGCCAATTTTTTTAATACTTCTATTATTTCTCCTGCAGTTTCACTATCAAGATTTCCTGTAGGTTCGTCCGCTAGAATTATTGGTGCTTCTGATGCTAATGCTCTTGCTATGGCTACTCTTTGCTGTTGGCCACCAGATAGTTTCATTACATTTCTATTTATCTGACTTTTATCAAGTCCCAATTTTAACAAAATATCTTCTGATGCCTTTTTATTTACTAATCTAACATTTTCTATTGGTGTTAAATAATCAATTAAATTATAATTTTGAAAAACTAATGTTATATTGTTTTTTCTATGATTACTATACCCTTTGTTCTCTATATTCTCATTTTTGAATAGAATTTGACCTTTTTGTGGTTTGTCTAGTCCTGCTAATAATGAAAGTAATGTTGACTTCCCTGCTCCTGATTTTCCTATTATTGCATAAAATTGTCCAAGTTCAAACTTTTGATTTACTGATGACAAAATCTTCTCTTTTGAATTTGAATAATTATATGTTACATTTTTTATTTCTAATATATCCATTGCAATCTCCTAACTTATCTTTGATAATATTTCTTTTGGTTTTTTTACTAATATCATTGCACTTGCAATAATAACTGATAAAACAATAATTACTATTAATATTCCATAACTTTGTAAAAATATTGTAATATTTGATATTAAATTATCATTTTTTAGTAGATTATTAATATTTATTGTCGAATTATCAGAATTGATAAATCCACCTATTATTTGATTTAATATCACATTTCCTAAAAATAAAGATGATACTATAGCTGGTAGTGATATAAATATTAACTCAAATATAAATTGAGCTATAATTTTTGCTTTACTTATTCCTATTGATAATAATATTCCTATTTCATAAATTCTTTCCCTTAGCCATAAAATTAATATTAATGATAAAACTATTATTCCTCCTGTCATAATTGAATATGTCATAACCTTTATTATATGTTTTATCCCTTCTACAGATTCTAAAGTTTCTTCATATACATCATCATTTTTTTCAATATTGAATTTTGACCAATCAATTTTTATTTCTTTAATTTTATTTAATACTATGTTTGTATCTTTTGAACTATCTGAAAATATTTCAAGTTTATTTACAACTTTATTGTTTTCTGCTTTGTTTAATGCTACTTGGCTTGATTCATAATCAATAAATACCATATTTTCGCTAAAGTCTGATGTCATTCCTGTGTATTTTTCTTGTTTTTTTCCAGAAAAAATCCCAATAATCTCATATTCATATTCTGTTTTTATTTCATTATTGTTTAAATCAAATAGTTCAAGACGAATTTTATCATTTAATTCTAAATTATTTTTTTGTGCCAGTTCTTCATGTATAATAATTTTTTCTCTGTCATCTTTTTCAATATGTCTACCTTTTATAAGAGTAAAAACTCCACTATTAAATAAATTGTCCTTTCCAGTATTATTTGTGGCTTCTATTGAAAATATATTTCTAAATTCTTCTGGCATATCGTCTCTTTCGATCATTTGCATTCCTTCTACTGCCTTAATATTTGTAGATTTTGCTAGTCCATCATATTGTGGAATTGTTTCTTTTATCTCTTTTATATTTTCTATTTCTTTAAATTGATTTGTTTTAAAATTCTCATTGTTATTTTGTGTTATTGATAAAGATGTATTTGATAACTTATATAAATTATTTTCTAAGCTGATTGCTGATTTCATTATGTTTAAACATGAGTACAAGCATGAAAGAACTATTGTTAAAATAATAAATATAATAACTGTTCTACTCCTCTTTCTCAAGATATATGCTATAGCATTTTTTAACATTTTTATCACTCTCCTTTATACATATTTAATAGATTCCATTCTTTTTACTACTTTCCATTCTATGTAACAAATCTCACACAAAGAGCTTAATTTATCTATATTTATTCAACTTCTTTTGACCAAAGTCCATGTTTATTACAAAAAGAATAAATTTTACTTCCTTTAACATATGGAAATATTACACAGGCTTCTTCATCTGGCAATAAAAATTTCTTTATAATTTTATTATTTGCTAACATCGCAATCCATTCTATAAAATGGTCTTCCTCCATAACATGGTTAACCTTTACAATTATATGATTATCTATTGTTTCATAGTTTGGTACATGTTTTTCAAAAGATGCGTCTACACTATTGGGAGCTAATTCTATCATTTCTTCACCGCAACATTTAATACTACAATTATCACTAGTACAATCTTTTAGGACTTCAACTAAAGATTGACATTTAGAACATCTTTTTATTACTAATTCTTTTTTCATAAATTCCCTCCATATTAATTTATATTTCTCATAAGAATAGTGTTTTTTTATATTTTAATAATTTTCAGCTTTAATTTCGAAATATGCTTTTGGATGGCTACATACAGGGCAAACTTCTGGAGCTTTTGTTCCAACAACAATATGTCCACAATTTCTACATTTCCATATTTTAACTTCTCCTGCTTCAAACACTTTTCCATATTATCATTTTTTATTTTTGGTTTCAATATATTTTTTTAAAGTTCATATAGAGTTCACATTTCATTCAAATTTTCACTATTTTTCTATCAAATTGCGAACCCAGATTTCATTTCCATTTTTATCTTTAACTCTTAAATTTTGAAAGTTCTTTTTCATTATCAGCTGTTTCTTGGAAAATTGCATCTATTTGTTCATATCCTTCTTTTTTTGCTTTACTAGCAAAATATGTATATTTATTTCTTGCCTGAGATTCTCCTGCAAAAGCCGTCATTAAATTTTGCTCTGTTTTTGATCCTTTTAATTCCATAATTATTACCTACTAATACTTTTTTCCTATGCAAAATATCACATTACTGAATTAAAGTCAATATTTTTTTGATGTTAGAATAAAATTATAAATGTCAATAATAAACCGGAAATTTATTATTGACATTTATATTCAATATAATTTTTTCATATTTTCTTGACTTTATTACTATAATTAGAGTATAATAAAAATAGGAAATGACAATTCCGTTAGATACGGTTTTGCCGGAATAGATTTAAATAAACCATTCGTTTCCGTCAAAAGTAGAATGGTTTATTTTTTATTTATGTAGTTGCTTATCTACCCAGTTCTTATACAGAACTGACATCAAGGCAACGTTTAATGTTAAAGATAACATCAATGATATTACAAAAAATAGTATCACTTTAACCATAAACACCACCCGCCTTTCCTACGATGAATCGTATAATATTGGGTGGCAAAACCGTTCCACTAATTATCAATTTCCTATGTCATTATTCTACAATATTATTTTTGATTTGTCTACAATATTTACAAATTTTTACAATTTATTCTAAACAAAAAATCCCTCTTTGTTTCTATTTTATCAATTATTCTTCTATCTTTAGTTTTTCTTCATTTATGTTCATTCCCTCAAGTTTTAATAAAGAAATTTTATTATTCATTCCTCCACCATATCCTATAAGACTTCTATTTGTTCCTACAACTCTATGGCATGGAATAATAATACATATAGGATTCCAACCTACTGCTTCTCCAACTGCTTGTGCTGACATTTTTTCTATATTTTTGCTTTTTGCAATTTTTTTTGCAATATCATTATATGTTATGGTTTTTCCATATGGAATTGTATTCATTATATCTATAACTTCTTGTCTAAATTCAGTTGCTCCATTTATTTTATATTTTGGTGTAAAATTTGGATTTTCTCCTGAGAAATAAATATCTAACCATTTACAAGTTTCTTTAAAAATTGGTAATTTTTTTCCTCACAATTTATAGAATGTTTTTTACTATCTCTTGACCCCTCAAACCATAATCCTGTTAAATATTCTCCATCGCTATTCATTATTATATTAGAAAATCCTTCTGGCGTTTTATATTCCATCTTATACATGTTTAATTCTCCTATACAATGCTTTCATTATTTTTATTGTATATTATCATAAAAGCAGACAATTGGCAATGCCAACTGTCTGCTTTTAAAATGTTACTCCTTTAGCCGTTTTTTAAAGAAACCTGCAATCTTTTTAGTTGCAAACATATTTATTATAGTTTCAAGTATCATACATAATATCATTAGCCATTTTAATGTACAATATTTATATAATACCATTGTAACTACAAAAATCACAGTCAATAAATTCGATATAAATTCTCCTCTTGATAGTACGATATTCCAAAAACTATTTTTTTGTACAAATTCTGTGCTCTTATCTTCGAAACTTTTTATCACTGCACTAAAAATAAAAATTATTGTGCCAGTTATGACCCATATTAGTGCTATAAATAAAAGGATTTCTCTTTGTTTCTTTAATAAAAATAATGCTAATACTATCAATAATGTTAGCATTACAAATACAATTTGTATTTTTTCGATTTTTTTCGATTGCCGGCTCCATTGCATCATTTTTTCTTTTACTTTTGTCATAATCTTTTCCCTTTCTTTAATTAAAGCTATGGTTTACGAGTTATTATAATAAATTTCATATAAAATGAAAATTATAAAGAATTATAAATATTTAACTTTTAATATTTTACCATAAATACACCATTTTTTCAACTATTTTCACTTTTTTAGGTATTTTGCTTTATTTTCTGTTCCAAAAGTAGTATAATATTTTCGTTATTATATACTCCAAAAGGGACAGATTAACCTTTAGGAAACGTCCCCAAAGGAACATTGCGAAAGAAAGGATGATTATAGATGGCTTATAATTTTACAGAAGTTGAAAAAAAATGGCAAGAATATTGGGATAAACATGAGTCTTTTAAAGCTATTACAGGCGATAAAAAAGACCCTTATTATATATTAGTTGAATTTCCTTATCCTTCAGGTGCTGGCCTTCATGTTGGACATGTAAGAAGTTATACAGCACAAGATGCACTTGCTAGAATGAAAAGAATGCAAGGTTATAATGTTTTATATCCAATGGGTTGGGATGCTTTTGGTGCTCCTGCTGAGCAATATGCAATTAAAAATCATATTCACCCAAAAGAGGCTGTTAAAGAAAATATTCATACATTTAAGGGTCAAATGAAAAATTTAGGTTTCTCTTTTGACTGGTCAAGAGAATTTTCTACAACAGACCCTGAATATTATAAATGGACTCAATGGCAATTTTTACAATTTTACAAACATGGTATGGCTTACAAGGATACTATACCTGTTAACTGGTGCCCTAATTGTAAAACAGTTTTATCTAATGAAGATGCAGCTGGTGGAGTTTGTGAAAGATGTGGAAGCCCTGTTGAACAAAGAGAAAAGTCTCAATGGATGCTTAGAATGAGCGACTATTCAGAAGATTTATTAAAAGGTCTAGATGATACAAACTTTGCTCCTAGAGTAAAACTTGGACAAATTAACTGGATTGGTAAATCTACTGGTGTTGAACTTGATGTTAAAATTGCAGGTGGTGGAAGTTTTTCTATTTTCACAACTTGTATTGAAACTGTATACGGTATTACATTCTTTGTTATTGCTCCAGACGGAAAATTAATTAAAGAATTAATGCCAAGAGTTACAAATAAAGAAGAAGTGGAAGCTTACATTGCAGAAACTGCTAAAAAATCTAGCATGGATAGAACAGAGTTAAATAAAGGTAAAACAGGTTGCAAAGTTGAAGGTGTTATGGCTATTAACCCTATCAATGGTAAAGAAGTTCCTATTTTCTTAGGAGATTTCGTTTTAGGAGATTACGGTACTGGCGCTGTTATGGCTGTTCCTTCTCATGACCAAAGAGATTTTGAATATGCTAAAGAACATAACCTAGATATGATTCAAGTTATAGATGGTAGAGAAACTGAAAGTAGCGCTTTTGAAAAACAAGATTATTTAGGTAAAGGATGCAAATTAATAAATTCTGAAGAATTTACTGGTTTAACAGTTGAAGAAGCTAAAACTGCTATTACTGATAAATTAGTTAACATGGGAATTGCAAGAAAAGTAAATAATTATAAAATGAGAGACTGGATTTTCTCTCGTCAAAGATTCTGGGGAGAGCCTATTCCAATGATTTATTGTGAAAAATGTGGATGGCAACCTATGAAAGAAGAAGATTTACCTTTACTACTTCCAGATGTTGCAGAATATGAACCTACTGAAAATGGAGAAAGTCCTCTTGCAAACATTACTTCTTGGGTTAATACAACTTGTCCTTGCTGTGGAGGACCTGCAAAAAGAGAAACAGATACAATGCCTAACTGGGCAGGTTCTAGCTGGTATTTCTTAAGATTTATGGATGCTCATAATGATAAAGAATTTGCATCTATGGACGCTATGAAATATTGGAGAAGAGTTGACTGGTACAATGGTGGTATGGAACATACTGCTCGTCACCTACTTTATGCAAGATTTTGGGTTCAATTCCTTTACAATATAGGCTTAGTTCCTAATAAAGAAATGATTTGGACTAGAGTTAGCCATGGTATGGTTTTAGGTTCAAATAATGAAAAAATGAGTAAGTCTAAAGGAAATGTTATTAACCCTGATGATATAGTTAGAGAATATGGTGCAGATACTTTAAGACTTTATGAAATGTTTATGGGTGATTATACTCAAGACGCTCCTTGGAGCACAGATTCTTTAAAAGGATGCAAACGTTTTATAGATAAAATTATTCGTTTGAAAGATAAAGTTGTAGATGGAGAAAATTATTCTCCAAAACTAGAATCTTTAATTCATAAGACTATTAAAAAGGTACAAACAGACTTAACTACTATGGCATACAATACAGCAGTATCTAGTTTAATGATTTTAGCAAATAGCTATGATGACCAAGAAAATATAACTAAAGCAGATTATAAATTATTATTAACATTGTTAAACCCTATCGCACCACATGTTACAGAAGAGCTAAATGAAGAATTAGGATTTAAACCTATTTGTGAATCTGCTTGGCCTGTATATGACGAAGCAAAAACAATTGATAATGAAATTGAACTTCCTGTACAATTTAATGGTAAATTAAAAGCAACAGTTACTATTCCGATGAACGCAGATGAGGAAATTGTAAAGGATATAATCCACAAAAATGAAACAATATGTGGATTACTTGAAGGAAAAACAATTGTTAAAGAAATTTATGTTAAAAATAAAATTTATAATATTGTTATAAGATAATACCATTTGAAAAAAGCTGATAGATTTTGAATCTACCAGCTTTTTTATGCTCTTTGTTTGTTAGAGTACTTCTTGTAACTCTTCTGCTGCTTTTACTGAATTGAAAACTCTCTCAATTTCGTAATACTTGATTTGTTCAAGAATTTCAAGCAAATTTTGTGGTTCATACTCCTGAAGCAAATTTACTAATCCCTTTACTACTGTACTTACTTCCATTTTATGGTTTTGAGCAGCTTCTGCTTCAATCAATCTAGAATTTTCTACAGTAGCTATTAGAAAAATTACTTCTTCTTTTTCCACTCCTGGAACCCGAACAAGCACTTCTTCTACAGCCTCTTTGCTTACATCAATGCTTAAGTCTTCTTCCTGAACTTTATAGTTTTTTTGATTTTCCTTAATTGTTGAAGTCTCTATATTCATAGAAATACCTCCTTTTACAGCCTTCCCTTTGGTAACATAATCATTATACTCGTTTTACATAATTTTGTCAATCTTTTTATACATTTTTTATTATATTCTCTATAGAATCTTCTCTCATTTTCTTTATTAGATTACAACTATTGTTCAATTTTTCTTGTTCTTCACTATTTAACTCTAATTTTAGTAACTCTCTTACTCCATTTTTATTTATTATTGCAGGTACTCCAATGTATATGTCATTTTGTCCATACTCTCCATTTTCTAAATAAGTAGATACTGTTAATATAGAGTTTTCATCATCTAAGATTGCTCTTACTAATCTATTTAAAGACATTCCTATTCCATAATATGTTGCTTTTTTCTTTTCTATTATCTCGTATGCAGCATTTACAACGCTTTGATGTATTTTTTCTAAGTCTTCTATCGGATGGTTATTGTCTTTCATTACATCTATTAATTTTTTACAGCCTATATAGCAATGGTCCCATGGAACAAATGATGAATCTCCATGTTCTCCCATTATATATGCATGCACATTCTTACTTGATACATTCATATAATCAGCAAGCATATAACGAAGTCTTGCTGTATCTAGTACAGTTCCTGAACCTATTACCTTATTTTTTGGAAGTCCAGATACTTTATATACTACATATGACATCAAATCTACAGGATTTGATGCAACTATAATTGTTCCATTAAATCCACTTTTCATTATATTTTGTGTTATTTCTTTAATTATTTTGGTGTTTACCTCTGCTAATTCTAATCTAGTCTGACCTGGTTTTTGTGCTACACCTGCTGTAATTACTACTATTTCGGCGTCTTTACAATCGTTATAATCTCCTGCTTTTATAACCATTTTTTGTGGTGCAAATGGAAGTCCATGAGATAAATCCATTTCTTCTCCTATAGTTTTTTCTTTATCAATATCTACTAATACAAGTTCTCCTATACCTCCTCTATTAAGCATTGAGTATGCCATACTCATTCCTACAAATCCTGTTCCTACTAATACTATTTTTCCATCTTTCATGTTATAACTCATTCCTTTCTTGAAACACAAATCTATCAATATTTTTTAACATTTGTATCTTTTTTGTTTTCTAGCATATTATACCACTTTTTGCTAATTATAACACTAATTTTTCTTTTCTTTTCATTTTTTTAACTTTAAGTAACAAAATTGTAACATAAGTTTAATAATCCTGTAACCATATTTTGCAAGTTATGTTGTATAATATAAATATCTAAATTTTACCAAGGAGAACAAAATATGAATATAGAAAAAGACTTAAAAAAGGATGGCATAACAGTTATAGAACCTTTAAATACTTTAAGTATTACATTAATTGCTAAGTTTGTAGCAGAAAAATTAGTTTCTGCCTTTCCTTTTTATGGTTTTAATTATGATAAATTATTTATAAAATTATCTAATATACCTATGTATATTGCCAATATTCCTAGCAGTATGGGAGAAGCAAATTATTTTTATAAAAATTCTTCTATTTACTTTAAAGAAGGTCTTTTGCTTGATGATATGAAAAATTTTGCAGTTCATGAATTTATTCATGCGTATCAAGAGTTAAAGGATAAAAATAATGTATTGTACAGATTAGGTTTGTGTGATTTTACTGGGCTTAAAGTCACTGGCATGGCATTAAATGAAGCTGCTGTTCAATTAATGGCTTCAAAAGCTCTAAATGCAGAATCTGAAGCAGTTAAATATTATGATATCGAATTTAATACAAACACTCCAAATTGCTACCCAATTATCTGTAATTTAGTAAATCAGATGTCTTATCTTATAGGAGAAAATGTTTTATTTGATAGCACAATTAATAGCAATAATAAATTTAGTAAATCTCTTATTGCTATATGTGGTCATAAAAATTATAAAAAAATTGTAAATAATTTAGATAAAATCTTAAAACTAGAAGAAAAAATGGCTTTAATATCTGGCAAATTAGAAGAAGATATTTTAAGTGAGACATTTATTGTAAAAGCTTCTACAAAAGTTGGCAACTATAAAAAACTAATTAAAAATACGTTTTTTGAAACTCAAAATATTATATTAGCATCATATTTTAATAAATCATTAGATAATGTATATTCTTCACAAGAAATTGAAAACTTTAGAAAAAAATTATACCATTATAGAGATTTGTTAGGTACTAACCAAGATTATGCTTTCTTTAATGATTATTATATTAATATGATGATTAAATTAGATGAAAAATATGAGACTTTGAACAATCCAGAGTTGGCTCTTGTTCCTTATTCTAGAAGTATTTTTCAAATTATACTTGAAAAGCTTCATGCACTTTTTGCAAGTACAAAAAAAATTTCAGATATACAAAGTAAAGAAATAATGTAGAAGAGAGCTCCAAAGTGAGCTCTCTTCTATTTAATAATATTTCCTATTTAACTAATTTTTTAATTTCTGCATATATTTTTTCTTGTGCATCTTCAGCATTATTCTTTCTTGCATTTGCTCCCATTTTATTCATAATCTCAGGATTATCAATTATCTCTTTTAATTGTTTATTTAAAAGTTCTCCTGTTAAGTCTTTATTCAAAATGATTTTAGCAGCATCAATTTTTTCTAATGCCTTTGCATTATACAATTGATGGTCATTACTTACATTTGGTAATGGAATTAATATTGATGGTTTTCCAAGATTAGAAATTTCTGTTATCGTCATAGCTCCGCTTCTTGCTACAATTATATCAGATACATTCATAACCTCTTCCATATTATATATATATGGAACAATTTTTACACCTTCCAAATTATCTATATTAAAACCATCCTTTTCAAGTTGAGTTTTAATTATTTTATACTGCTCTGGTCCTGCTGCCCACATTATTTGATAATTACTATTAAGCTTTTCTTTTATTATACTTATTATTGCTTCATTAATGCACTTAGCCCCCTGACTACCTCCAAACACTAGCACTATAGGCTTACTTTCTTGTAGTCCTAAACCGTGCTTTATCTTTAATGTTTCTTCTTGTAAATAATCTTTTTTATGGATTTTAATCGGTGTTCCTGTGTACACTATTTTATTTGCATTATCAATTCTTTCAATTGCATCTTTAAAAGATACAAGTATTACATTAGTTCTCTTAGCAAGCATCTTTACTGCTTTTCCTGGAAATGCATTGCTTTCATGTAATAAAGTAGGAATTTTTAGTTTACTTGCTGCCATTATTGCAGGTCCACATATGTATCCTCCTGTTCCTATAACTATGTCAGGTTTAAATTCTTTAATTATCTTTTTAGCTTGCCAATATCCTTTAAAAGTTTTGTACATTTTTTTCATATTTTCTATTGTTATTTTTGTACTTAAACCATATGCCTCTATTTGTTCCAATTTATATCCAGCTCGCGGAACCAAATCGTTTTCTAGTCCTCTATTTGTACCTATAAATATAATCTCTGATTGTGGTTCTTCTTCTTTTATTTTATTTGCTATCGCTATTGCTGGATTAATATGGCCTCCAGTACCTGCTGCTGCTACAACTACTCTCATATTGTTCCTCCATTTATTTTTCTATTCTTATAAAGTTAGAATTTCTAAGAGCCTATACATCCTAGAAATTCTTTACCTTATCTTATCATATTTTTCTTATGTTTTTTAAACTTTTGAACCAGAACGTGAAATATTAAGCAATACACCTACACTACATAGTAAAATCATTAATGCTGTTCCACCATAACTAAAGAATGGTAAAGATATACCTGTAGCTGGCATTGATGATGTTACAACTGCTATATTCATTATTGCTTGTAATCCTATAAGACTTGTTATTCCTACTGCTAATAGGCTTCCAAATGTGTCTTTTGCTCTTAAAGCTGTAAGAATACCTCTCCATATAAATACTGCAAATAGTGCAATTACAACTAAGCATCCTACAAATCCTAATTCTTCTGCTAACACTGCAAATATAAAGTCATTGTGAGGTTCTGGTATGTATAAGTATTTTTGTCTACTCTGTCCTAATCCTACTCCAAATAGTCCTCCTGAACCAATAGCATATAATCCTTGTATAACTTGCCATCCACCTTCTGTTGCTTCTGACCATGGGTCTAAAAATGTTGTTAATCTCGTTAAACGGAAATCTCCCTTTCCCGTTACTTGTGCTAGCATAAGCATTCCTAAAATTCCTAATGAACCTAGCGAGACACCAGCTGTTAAGAAATATCTTAATCTTGTTCCTGCCATTAACATCATAATAGATATAATTCCTATTATAATTATAGAAGCACTTAAGTGGTCTTGTATAAAGAATAATATGGCTATTGGTGGTAATAAATATATTAGTGGTTTAACAAATCCTGTCAAAAATGAACCTAATTCATTTTTATGATCGGCTAAATATGCTGCATAAAATACTATTAAACCTATTTTTGCAACCTCTGAAGGTTGAAATTGTCCAAATCCTAAGTTTATCCATCTTTTAGCACCATTTACCTCTTTTCCTATTCCAGGTACAACTACAAGAGCTAAAGCTACTATTGAGACAATGTATGCTACTTTATAAAATCTTTTGTATATTCTATAGTCAATTTTTGAGATTACTAGCATAAGTCCAACACCTACTACTGCAAATCCGGCTTGCCTTATTACATAATAGTAACTATTTGCATGCTTAGAAAGAGCTGAAGGTGCACTTGCTGAAAGAACCATTGTTATTCCCAGTGCTAACAATAAAAATACTGTTATGCATAATACAAAATCAAATGGTTTTTTATTTGTTTTTTCTTTACTGGTATTTCTATTTTGCATTTGTTTCCTCCTAATTATATTTAAATTGCTAATAATCCAATTACACATGCTATAAGTGTAATAATACTAAATACAGAAACTACTTTATTTTCTCTCCATCCTGAAAGTTCAAAATGGTGATGTAATGGTGCCATTTTAAATATTCTATTTCCTGTTCTTTTAAAATGAGCAACTTGTATCATAACAGATAGTGTTTCTAGTACTGGTATAATTGCTATTATTAATAGTAATAGTGGCATTTTTAAATACAATGCCATAGCTGCTACAGCTCCTCCTAAAAGTAATGAACCTGTATCTCCCATCATTACTTTAGAAGGATATAGATTAAATAATAAGAATCCCAAGCAAGCTCCTGATAAGCTACTTCCAAATAAAGTTATTTCTTTTACATCAAATATGATTCCTATTACAGTTAAACAAGTCAAAATAATAGTTGTTACACTACTTGATAATCCATCAATTCCATCTGTTAAGTTTATTGCATTTGTAGTTGCTAACATAACAAATATTGCAAATGGAACGTAAATCCAAATTGGAAGAGTTATACTTGTGTGTGCAAATGGAATATATATATCTGTTCCTATTTTTAACACGTGTGTCAAAAATATAGTATATGCTACTGCTATTATTAATAATCCAAGCATTTTAGCTGCTGGCTTTAATCCCTTTGTATTTTTTAATATTAGTTTTTTAAAGTCATCTATAAATCCTATTAGTCCAAATCCTATAGATACAAAAAGTAATGGTAAAATGTTTTTAGCCACAGTTGGCTCTTTTCGTATATTAGTATAATAATAAAATAATCCTGCACAAATTATTACCATGCTAATTATTATAATTATTCCTCCCATTGTTGGAGTTCCTTGCTTTTTTAGATGACTTTGTGGTCCATCATCTCTTTCTTGCTGTCCTACTTTTAATTTTCTTAATATTGGTACAATTATTAGTGATAATATTACTGTAACTGCAAAAGTTAGTAGTAATACTTTAACTTGAAATTCCATCTTATCCTCCCTTTTAATTTCTAACATTTATTTTCTATAATATCATTTACAATAATTCTTTCATCAAATGGATATTTTACACCATTAATTTCTTGGTAAGGTTCATGACCTTTTCCTGCTAATAGTATAATATCCTTTTTATCTGCCATTTTTATTGCTTCTCTTATAGCTTCTACTCTGTCTACTATACATATATATTTTCCTTTTGTTTTCTTTATTCCTTCTTCTATTTGACTTACTATTTTTTCTGGATCTTCTGTACGTGGATTGTCAGATGTAATTATTGTAAAATCAGCTATTCTTCCTGATATTTCTCCCATTATTGGACGTTTAGTACTATCTCTATCTCCACCACAACCAAATACTGAAATTACTCTACCTCTTGTATATGATTTTACAGCATTTAGTATATTTTCTAAGCTCTCTGGTGAATGTGCGTAATCTATCATTATTGTTAATTCTTTTTTATTATTTACAAGTTCACTTCTTCCTGGAACTCTTACTTCTTCTAAGGCTTCTTTTATTTGTTCTACATTTGCCCCTAATTTTTCTGCTACACAAATTGCTGCAAGTGAATTATATACACTAAATCTTCCTGGAATGCATGTTTTTATTCTTTCATTTTTTATTCCTATTTTTACTTTAAAATCTACATAAGAATTTGTTATTGTTATATCTTTTGCAAGTACATTGCAGAAATTATCTATTCCATAAGTTGTTATTTCACAATCTGGAACAAGTTTTGGTAATTTTGCAACATAGTAATTGTCTGCATTTATAAATCCAACTTTGCACATTTTAAATAATTGTACTTTTGAGTTAAAATAATCTTCCATATCTGGATGTTCTTTTGGACTAATATGGTCCTCAGAAAAGTTTGTAAATACTCCTATATCAAAATCACATCCTGCAACTCTATGCAATTTTAAACTTTGAGAAGATACTTCCATTACAACTGCATCACATCCTGCTTCTGCCATTTGTGCAAAAATTTCTTGTAATTTATTACTTTCTGGTGTAGTTCTGTCACTATCTTCTAATTTTTTGTCTCCTATATATGTAGCAATAGTTCCTATTAATCCTACCTTTTTTCCAGCTTTTTCTAATATTGCTTTTGTCATAAATGATGTTGTTGTTTTACCTTTTGTTCCTGTTATTCCTATTAGTTTAAATTTTCTAGATGGATTTCCATAAAAGTTACATGAACATATAGCAAGAGCATATCTTGTATCTTTTGCTACAATTATAGTAACATCTTCTGGAATGCTTTTTAATAAGCTTGTTTCAACTCCCTCTTGTAATAATACAGCCTTTGCTCCTTGCTTTATTGCACTTTCTACATACTCATGCCCATCTACATCAAATCCCTTTATTGCTACAAATAAGCTTCCTTCTTTAATATTTCTTGAATCTTTATCTAATCCAGTTATTTCTATATCTAAGCTTCCTTTGACTTTTAATCCTTGTAAACCTGCTAAAATTTCTTTTAAAACCATACTCTACCTCCGCATATAATATTTTACTGTATTATATATCTAATGTTTAAATTTGTAAACGAATTACACATAAAAAAAAGACTATTGCTAGTCTTTTTTATTGATCACTTAAATCGCATAACATTTGTAATAAATATTCTCCCTCGTTTTTATCTCTTTCATCTCTTTCCAAATTTCTTTTTCCAAAACATACAAATCCGATTATCTTCATAAAATTCTTTTAATTTAGGCTTGTCCTCACACTCTAAAAAGACAAATCTTCCACCTAATATGTATTGTGCCTCTCTAACCTTATCACATGCTAATTTTAGTAATTCATCTCCACTTATAAGTTTATTATACTGGTTATTATAATTCTTTCCAATTTGTCCTATTAAAGGTAATGATATTAAAAAATATCTATTGTCAATATCACATTGTGCAAAACGTGCAAATCTTCTCTTAGTTTTACCTCCAAATGCATCTTTTTTCACTTTAGTTGTTTTACTTGCCAAAGCAAAATATCCTACAACTACTTCTTTTCCTTTATATGAACTAGTAACGATAAAAGTTTCCGCTATTCCCTGTTTAAAAAATTCAATTGATTTTTCTTTCAAAAAATATTCTATATCTTTATTCAAATCACATTTAAAACTGCCTATTATTTCTTTTGTTTTTGCATAATTGCATTATTGTTTAATTTTTACTTATATGTTTTATCATTATTGTAACAACTTTTATATCACACAAAAAAATAGAAGACTTAATCTTCTATTTTTTCAAACATATCTTTTCCAACACCACAAAGTGGGCAAACCCAGTCTTCTGGCAAATCTTCAAACTTTACCTCTTCTTTTTGCTCATCGTATACATAGCCACATACCTTACACACATATTTTGACATAGACTTTACCTCCTATTATAAATATATATAATTTTATAATGCACTATTTATTTTCTTTTTCCTCTTCTTTTAATTTAAAAAATTCTTTATATCCAATACATACTACCGCAATTACCATTAATGCAAAAGATATTGCCTTCCATATATCGCTTTCAAATAATATAACTGCAAACATTCCACATGCCACACTTATTCCATATAATGTTAAGACCGCTTCTTTTTGTGTAAATCCCTTTTCTATTAATTTGTGATGTAGATGTCCTTTATCTGCTTGAAAAACTGCCTTTAAAGATTTTCCTTTTATTAATCTTCTTACAATTGCAGACACGGTATCAAATATTGGTAATCCTAGCACTATCATTGGTAGTACTACTACAAACGCAGTTGCTGTTTTTGCAATACCTAATATAGAAACTATAGCTAATATAAATCCTACAAAATTTGAACCTATATCCCCTATAAAAGTTTTAGCTGGATTGAAATTAAATGGTAGAAATCCTGAAAGAGCACCTACCAATGCTGTAATAATTATTATTGCTATAAATGGTGAACCGTTTAGTGCAAATATTATTAGTAATGATACTGAAGATATTATAGCTATCCCTGTAGATAATCCATCTAAACCATCTATTAAATTTATAGCATTTGTTATTCCTACAATCCATCCCATTGTTAGAATTATAGAAAACGCATTACTTAATATTATATTTCCCTCAAAAAATGGTATATTAAAATTGTCTATTCTTATTCCACAAGCAATTACTATTGCTGCTGCACATAATTGTCCTGATAATTTTACTAATGGATGTATTCCTTTTATATCATCAAAAAAACATACAAAACTTAATACCATTATTCCTAATAGTAAGCCTATTAATTTTACTACATAATTTTCTGGTCCAAATATGTTTATATTTCCTTCTATTGATGATGTTATTATTAAATAAACTGTAGATAACAAAAATCCTATTATTATAGCAGGCCCCCCAAACTTTGGTATAGGCTTATTATGCATTCTTCTTGAATCTTTTGGTATATCTACAGCTCCTATTTTTTTTGCGATTTTAATTGTATATGGTGTTAATACAAATGTTGTTATAAAAGCCAACAAAAAAGCTATTGCTATATCTCCCCACATAGGCTACCTCCTATTTGCAATAAATATACCACAACAGCTTATTTTTTACAATATTTTATTTACAATTTATATTCTTTTTGAGACATTTTCATTTTTTCTCTACAATTATTTATAATTTATATTCTTTTTCTAATTTTTCATTTGTATAAATTTTGGCTATTATTTCTAGCTGTCTTTTGTTTTCTTCTGACATATTAAAAGAAAATAATTTTTTAGCTGGAGCCATAACTATATACTTTAATGCTGTTTTTGTAGAATCACTTATTTCTATAGTTCCGTGTATCTTGCTTACTACAAGCATTACATTTAAGACCATTATCTTTAAAGCTAAAATAATGTGTATCTTCTTTTTCACATTCTACACATTTTTCTATTCTTGGAGTAAACCCTAGTAGACACATTAACCTTATTTTAAATACTGATACTACAAAATTCAAGTCCATATCTGTCTCTGATATTACATATAATGTATTTAAATATAATTGCAATATTTTATATGTATTTTGATTTTCGTATGTTACATCTAAAATAATTTTGGTTATATGCGCAGCATACTCTAATTTATCTAAGTCTGTCCTTATATTATAAAAAAGTTCTATCGTTTCGCATGAATTTAAAGTATATGTGCTACTTCCCTCAAATAACATATATTCTCCAAAACACAAAAATTGAGTTCCTGCCATTAGTTGACTTTTGCTTCTTCTGGCGCCTTTTGCAGAACACCCAATTTTTCCATTTGGAGTTAATATTGTTACCATTTTATCATAGTCGTTCATATTATTTTCCGATATAATTATTCCCTTTGTTTTGAATGTCCTCATATTTATTCACCTTTATATCTTTTTGTTCATTTTCTTTTATATTTTTTTCAATATTTTCTACTTCTACTAATTCTAAATAAGAGTCTATGCTTCCTGTATTTTTAAATGTATTCCAAGCCATTTGTTTAATCATACAATCACCTTCCCTATTTATCTTTTGCAGTTATTTATTTTTTTATTCAATATCTAATTTAAATTAAATTAGATATCAGCTATTATTAATTTTTATCAACAATATAATATATTTTGTAGTCGACGTATTGAGAGGAAATTATTGTAACAATTCTTATATAAATTTTACGGGGAATGTTCATTTTTTGACTAAAAAAATGAAAGGGTCCCGTCAAATTCATATTAGAATTTCTAGATAATTTAGCTCGAACGAGGAGGCAAAAAATATATTATATTGTTGATAAAAATTATGCTTACATTAATTCTAATTTAATTTAAATTTCTTTACTATACTGTCGTTGTTAAGCCAATCTTCTTTTACTTTAACCCAAATTTTCAAATTTACTTTTGTTCCTAACATTCTTTCTAAGTCTTGTCTTGCACATGTACCTATTTTCTTTAGCATGCTACCATTCTTTCCTATAATTATTCCTTTGTGAGAGTTTCTTAAGCAATATATAGTTGCTTCCACATCATATATTTCTTCTCCATCTTTTGTCTTTCTATATTTCATCTTTTCTGTTTCTATATATATGCCATGTGGTACTTCATCATCTAAAAATTTAAGTGCTTTTTCTCTAATTATTTCTTCTACTAATTGCCTAGAGGTTTGGTCTGTATATTCTTCTATATCATAATATGCAGGACCCTCTTTTAGGTTCTTTTCTATTTCATCTAATATTACGTCTAAGTTTTGATTTTTAGTTGCAGAAACCGGAATTACAGCAGTAAAATTATACTCTTTTTGATATAAATCAATTAATTTTAAAAGTTTCTCTTTATTTTCTACCATATCAATTTTATTTATTATTAAAATAGTTTTTCTATTTGCCTCTTTCAACTTTTCTAATATTCTGCTATCCCCTCTGCCTATTTCTTCTGAGGTTCCATCTATAACAAATAATATTACATCCACATCTCCAATAAAATTAAATGCTGTATCTAACATTGTTTGACTTAATTTTGTTTTTGGTTTATGAATTCCTGGTGTATCTATAAATACTATTTGTGAATTTGGCCTATTTACTATGGCTCTTATTGCAGTTCTTGTAGTTTGAGTTTTATTTGCAACTGCAGCAACTTTCTCTCCTACTAATGCATTTATTATTGTAGATTTTCCAACATTAGTTCTTCCTATTATTGAGACAAATCCTGATTTAAATTTTTCTTCCATTTTTTGTTTTAGTCCTTTCATATTTTTCTAACTTTAGCATTTTTTATTTATAACATACTACTAAGTTTTTTTATATTGCATAAAGATTTTTCTATAAAAAATCTAATTTCTGCCATATTCTTCTATCAAAAGTTATCATACTATAAATCTTTCAATATAATTATATAAAATTAAAAGTGCTAAATTTGTAAAATTTAGCAACTTAATTAAAATTTTTTCTTCTATCAATTACATATGTACTACCTAATATTGTTTTTGCTAAATGTTTTACACTTGCTCCAACCTCTCCTATTTCTAGTGCAGAGCTAAACTTATTGCTATCAACTTCTACTACTGCTATGGAAATAGATGTTAGTGGAAACTGTTCTATTATTCCCTTTCTATTTGCAACATCTATATATCCTTTTGCAACATCTTCTTTTGTGTAGTATCTTTTTACATTTTCATCAAAATCAGCTATTATATTTTGGCATATTTCTTCGGAGTCTCTATTAGAAATAATTGCTACAAAATCATCTCCTCCTATATGTCCTACAAAACTATCTTCATATTCTTGAGTATGAACATTTTTTAAAATTACCTTTGATGTAAACTTTATAATTTCATCACCTTTTAAAAATCCATATACATCATTATAGGCTTTAAAATTATCCAAATCTAAATACATCATTGCAAAATTTTCCTTATTAGCTAGACGTTTTTTTATTTCTGCTTGTATTTGTACATTTCCTGGCAAGCCTGTAAGTGGGCTTATTCTTCTATTTAAATACAATAATGTTAATATGTTTTTTATTGTATAATACAAATATTCTTCATCTATCGGTTTTATAATATAATGTGCTACTCCTAATTTTAGCATTTGTAATTTTCTTTCATGTTCTTTTTTAGACGTTATTACTATTATAGGTGTCATTGTATTATCTTCATCACTTTTTATTTTATTACAAGTTTCTAAAGCATCATCATCTTGTTCATTTAATATAATTAACGATGGTATGTTTTTTAACGCCACATCTATATTTGCTGTATTTACTCTAGTGAATTTATAATCTCTTTCTTGTGCAAATATCTTATTCAATTTTTCCTGTAGTTCATTATCATTATCTATTAAATAAATTTCTTGTATCATACTCTCACCTTAGTTTCCCTTTTTTATTTTTTTCTTAAGTGTTTCAAAATCTACCTTTTGATTTAAAAACTGGCTTATTCCTTCTGATTTCATAGTAGGAAATGCTAGTTTCAATCTTCTTATTTTTCTATACATTCGTAATCGTAGTCTTTCTTCTTTCATACTTAATTCATGTATTAGTTTTTCTATATTGTCTTTCTTAATTTTGTTTGAAGCATTTGCAGTAAGAAATTTTAACTCTTCTAAAGCTTCTTTTATTTTTTCTTTTAATTCATCTATTTTATTAACTGCATCTGACAATTTTGATATTGTTACTATACTAATTATACTATCTATAGCAAGCAGTATATATATTATTATACATGCAATAGTTGCTACATTTTCTGGTATTTTAAATACTATGCTTTCCACAAATGGGTGTATATATTGTATAAATATAACTCCTAATATTCCCCAATATATAGAATTTTTTAAGCACACTCTTCCATGTATGTTAAATTTTAAATTTGAATAATCCCAATATTTTGTTTTAAATATTTTTTCCAATAAAAAACCTACTATGTATTCCCATATTGATAAAATCACAAATGCCACTAAAAATAGTAATAATGGTTTTCCTTTTAGCCAGCCAAGACATATTATCATTATTAATGCACCAAGTCCATATATAGGGCAAATTGGTCCTACTAAAAATCCACTATTAACAAATTGTTTTTGTAATATACTTTTGTATGTAGTTTCTAATACCCATCCACCAAATGAATAGATGGCAATTAGTATTAGCATATATATAATTTGCATATTTTGCTATTTTCCTTCCTATTGTATATAGTCTAATTGAGAAATAATTATTACAAATTATTTCTCAATTTTATCTTCTTGTTATATAATAACCTCTTTTGTTATTTTTTCTGACAATCCATTGGTGTTATAAGCAGTAATTGTTATAGTATTTGTTCCACTTGGTAATGGTTGTCTTATTTCTACTTCTTTCATATTTAATGGTGTATTTGTGTTTTCTGAATCTGTTGAATAAAATTGGCCATTTAAATCTATTTCTATTTTTTGTATGTTTTCTTCATCTTTTATTTTTATGACTAATTCACTATTTTCTTGTTGTACCTCGATAGTTGGCTTTGTTGCTCCTTTAAACACTTGTGTTTTTGTAGTTTCATTTCCTGATTTATCTACTGCCACAATTGTTAATGTATTTTCACCTTTTAGTATTGATATTTTCTCTTCTATTTGTTTTGGCGAATCCTCTCTTGCTTCTACTACCGTATCATCTTCATTGTTCCAATGATACATTATATACTTAAGCTCAGTTTCATCTTTTGCAACTATCTTTACCTTAGAATTTTCTATAACAAATTCTATTTCTGGTTCTGTTAAGTCTTCATCTGATATAGTAAATTCTTTAGTAGTTGTCGCTGTTTTTCCTTTAATATCTATTACTTTTAAATGTAGTGTATTAGTTCCAACAGGTATTGTTATTGTCTCTGAAATTTCACTTTGACCTCTTCCTTGTAGTGTAGTTTCTTGCTCATCATTCCATGAATATACTATTTTATTAATTGCTTTATCATGTTTAACATTTATTACTAATTTATTATTCGTTTGTGATGTTGTAACTAATGGAATATTATTTGTTCCACCATTAGCACTATTTTTATATATTGAATACGCTCCTTTGCCTATCATAATTACACCAAAAACAATTATAATAATAGCGAATATTTTTACTATTGTTTTTATCTCTAAAGGTTCACCCTTTTTCTTAGATTTTTCTACATATAATATTTGATTCATACTCTCTCAAATTCCTTTCTCATACGTAACCTTTATATACGCAAAAATTATATCATAACAAGTATTTAAAGTAAACAAAAAATGTGGAAAAAAATTCCACATTTTTGTTATATATTATAATACATATTTTTTAATTAATACTATTCCGGCAGAAATAATTGTTAATGTTGCAACTCCTAGTATCATATTTTGAGTATTAAATATTTCTCCTGTTTTTACAGTAAGTATTACTGGTGCATCATCTATATCATCTTCACCATCTTTTTTATTGTTTGGTGTAGAATCTATATCTGGTGTATGACTATCATTGTAGTCTTTACTTATTTCTGCAACATTTACCTTTAATCCTAAATTATCATTTCCATTTATCCATGTCAATAATACTTCTACTTCTGCACTTTCTCCTGGTTGTAATAATGTATCTTTCAATTTTTCTGTTACAATTTTACCATCTACTTGTTTCCAATCTGGATTATCAGTTTGAACAAATTTTAGGCCATCTGGGATATAGTCTGAAACTTCTTTTGCATATCCAGCTATTTCTCCTTCGTTTGTAACTCTTATTTTATATCTAAATTTAACTACTACTTTGTTTATTTTGCTCTTTTCTATTTCTACTTTAACAACTTGTTCAGGGTCATCTTCAGCTTTATGTCCAGTTTCTGTTACAGTTTGTTTTCCATTTTCTATAACAATAGCTTGTGTTACCCATTTTCTTAATGCCAAGTCAAAATATTTTACTTTAATTTTTTCTATATCTTGGTCATCTTCTCCATCTATCCATTTATCTGGAGTAGAATCTTTATCTACTACATCTTTTCCTTTTTCATCAGAATCATCTGATATTTGTGCATAGTTTATTATTATTCTGTCTGATGTATTTGGTTCTGTAACTTTAAATGCTATTTTTATATCTCTATGGTCTGGTTCTTGCATTTGTTTTTGGTCAAATGCTAATAACAAGTTGTCTCTATTTGTAGCATCTGCTTGTTCTTTAGATAAATAATCTGTTACAATAGAAACTGCTTTAGAAACATCTGTTGTTTCGTTTCCATCTTTATCTAGCATTTTCCATCTATACTCTTTATTTGTATCATTTTCTGGTAAAAATTCTAATCCATCTGGAATATCATCTTTTACTTGTTTAGCATATCCATTCATTGTTCCTTCATTATATATTCTTAATGTATATGTTACTATGTTTCCATTTTCAACATCTAGTGGTTCTTTAGAATGAGTATATACATAGTTTCCATTTTTGTCTATACTAAATACTGGTTCTCTATTTACTGGAATTTTGTCTACACCTGTATTATCTTGTATATTAGTAATGAACTTTCTTAACGCTAAGTCAAAATAAGTCAATTTAATATGTTCTTTATCAATATCATCTTCTTTTTCGTTATTGTTATCTGGTGTAGAATCTTTATCATCTATATCTTTTCCAGTTTCATCTGAATCTTTTGATATTTCTGCTGTATTTGTTATAATTTTACCATATGTGCTAGGTGCTACTACTTTAAATACAACCTTTACATCTTTATATTCTGGAGATGCCATTGTTTCTTTATCAAAACCTTTTATTAAATTTGCTTTTGCTGTACTTTCTTGCTCTTTAGACAAGTAATCTGTTGTTATGTATTTTGCTTTAGAAGCATCTGTTGTTTCATTTCCATCTTCATCTATCATTTTCCATCTGTATTCTTTATTTGTATCATTTTCTGGTAAAAACTCTAAACCTTCTGGAATATTATCTTTTACTTCTTTTGCATATCCTGCAATATTACCTTCATTGTATATTCTTATTGTATATTCTACCAAGTCTGTTGTTTCAACTAATACAGGTTCTTTTGTATGATTATAAATATAGTTACCATTTTCATCTTTATTAGTTGTAAACACTGGATATCTATTTGTAACTTTTGTATCATTTACACCTGTAATAAATTTTCTTAATGCTAAGTCAAATTCTTCTAATATTAATTTATCAAAATCGTCATCATCTTGTTGTCCTTTATAGAAATATTTACTATCATTTAATATAGATTTATTTGAATTATTACCTTTATAATCTGGTAAGTTTTCATCTATTGGTAATATTACATTGTCTTTTTCAGAATCTCTATCTGTAACCGCATTATTGTTACTATCTGTAAATCCTGTTATTTCGGCAATATTAGTTATTACTGTATCTAATTCTATATTTTCTTTTACTTTGCATTTTATTTGTACTTCTATGTAATCTAAAGTAGTTCCATTAAATGCTTTTAATAAAACTTTATCTGATGATGCTACTCTATCTTTATAAATTTCATCTCTACTTGCTGAATATGTTGTTTTTGGTGATGTTATTGTAGTTTTTACTACTCTTCCATTTGCTGAAACACTCCAACCATATTTAGCATTAAATTCATCATTTACAAATTCTAATTGTGGTGGTAAATAGTCTGTTATTTCTGTAACATAACCATCTATGTCTCCTTCATTATATACTCTTATTGTATATATAACTTCATCACCTAAAGATACTCCAACAGGATCTTTACGATGATTATAATTAGCAGTTGTTGCTGTTTTATTTACTAATGGAGTTAGATTAATATCTGGCTCTCTTGTATATGTTCCGTCTGCATTTTTTAACTCTTTATTATTTACTACTGTTATAAATTTTCTTAATGCTAAATCAAATGCTTTTCCTGGTAAAATTAATTCTTCATAGTCATCATCATCTTCATATCCCCATCCTTGTTCTGATGAACCTGGATTATAATTTTGTTTTTGACTATTTGTTAAGTTATTTGGCACTGAATCTCTATCTGTAATATCTTTACCATTTTCATCTGTCTCTTTTGTAATTTCTGCTATATTTTTTAATGATTGGTTTGATGTTGTAATCGATTTGTTTACAATACATTCTATTTCTATATCTGCATAGTCTAAAGTAGTTCCATCAAATGCTTTTAGTAATCTTGTTGCTAGTTTATTTGTTACTATAGTTTTTCCGTCACCTGAAGGGTTTGTCCAACCATTTGCAGTATTTATTGAACTACCTGATTTTAGTTCTAGACCTTCTGGCAAGAAATCTGTAACCTCTTTTGCATATCCATCTAATTCGCCTTCATTATATATTCTAATAGTATATAATACAGTATCTCCATTTTCTACTAATAAAGGTGTTTTTGTATGTGTTTTTGTAACTGTTGAAGTTGCCTTGTTAGCTAAATTTTGTAAATCAGCACTTGTTATATTTGGTTCTCTACTTACTGTTACATCTGTACCATTTATCTTTGTTATAAATTTTCTTAAGGCTAAGTCAAATTCCTTTGCTTTTGGTATGTTTGGAAGTGTTATATCTGTTTGATATAAATCTTCCTTTTTCTCTATTTCAACAACTGGTTGGTCTATTGTAGGACCATTTAATACTGACCAATATGTTAAAGCTGTTTGATATGTTTTTGCTTCTATTGTAAATTTAGCACCTTCTACATATGAAGCTTTTGGTATAGAAATATAAAAATCTTTTCCTATAACATTTTCTAATGTTGATGTATTTTTACTATCATCCAATATTGTATATGGTATTGTTACTGTACCATTTAAAAGTGTTGCAGATAATGTATATTCTACAGTATCATCTGCTGTTATTGTAAATGGTCCAACAATATAGTTTGCTCCTTCTTGAGTTAAAGTTGCATTAGCTTTATTTAGAGTGATTGGATTTGTATTTTTAGTAGCTGTTGGTGTTGTAGCACTATTTGCTGTACCTTGATCTATTAAATAATTAAATAGTTCAATTGCATCATCGTTTCTATCATCACCATCAGCAAATTTATTACCAATTGCAGTATATGCTGCATCTGCTTTCTCTTTAACGTCTAAAGCAAAAGTATTTGTTGTTATTTTGTAATTGTCATCGTTTGTAAAATACCATATTGCTAATTGTTGAGTTACATCTATTTCGTCATCACTGATAGTACTATTTTTTATTCCTGCTGCTTCTAATAATTTTGTTCTATATTCTGCAGCACCAGTAGCAGTTGGAACATAACAATGCTCTAATACCCATACTAGAGAATTATAATTTGCTCCACTAGGAATTGCGTTTAAATAGTTTCCTGTAATAGAGGCTCTATCTTTAAAGTCAAAGTATTGAGTATATGGTCTTATAGTTGTTGCTCCAACATATGAACCTCCCATATCTGTTGACCCAAAACCAGGGCCTGCTTTAATACAGTATATGGTTCTGTTTTTGTTTACATTTTTTCCTGTATCGTCATCATATGAACTTATTTTCCACATAACTTTGCTTATAGCTTTATATGCATATCCAGAATTACGATATTCTTCGATTCCTAGATATAGTGGAGATGTCGCTGTCGCCGCATATGCGTTTGAGCTAATTTCTAACATTGTTAAAATTAAAAAGATAATACTTAAACTTAAAATCTTATTTTTCAATTTCATTTTTTACCATCCTTCTTATTTGGTTTAAAATATACTTATATTATATATTTTAATATCCTTTTAAATATAAGTCAATAGCCTATTTCAAGTATTTTTCACAATAAAAAATACCTACTTAAAACACACTAGGGAAACTTATTTTTGACCACCATATTTTAAGTAGTCCATATATTACTATTATATTACATTTTTGTTACAATTTCAAGTCTTTTGGCGTATTTGCTTAGGGTTAAAAGGATTTGACAAAATGGTATTTAATTATTTACGAAAATGAAAAGAACAAAATAGAAATAGAAGCTTTTTTATATGACGAAACTATTTGGTTACCACTTAATAAAATTGCAGAATTATTTGAAAAAGATAAATCTACAATAAGTGAACATATAAACATATTATAACACACTCTAAAAATTCATTGACAAATAATTTAATTAGTGTGTATAATATAAATAGAAAATGAGAACACAAATAATGTGTGTTACCCAATATAATTGAATTACACCACTAGCTCTGCGAAAGCGTATGTGGTGTATTTTTTATTGTTGCTTATTTGATAGTATTATGTATATAGCACTTAATAAGGCAACGTTTATAGTTATTGAAATCATAAATTCTATTATTAAGAACATTTAAGAATTTTGCAATATTTTTACTTTCAAGTGATTTTTTTGATCGAATATTTATTGTTTCTTGGTTTATTTTTTATCTTTTTTTCAAATAAAACAGGAGAAACTCTATAACAAGTTTCTCCTATTAATAGATTACAACTTACTTAATTGTTATTTTCCTTAACAAACTTTGCCATAAGCATATCTTCATATATTTCTGATTCAGATATTCCATTTTGGCATAACACATTTTCAAAAGCATATATTAGTTTTTTAATTAGTTCTTTTTTTACAATTTCTTTATCTTTAATTAAATACAAGATATTTTTTTCTACATCTAACTTTTCTGTTGTAAAAATTAGATTAATAGCACTATAGACTATTTCTATCTTAATATACTGTCTGAATTTCGAAATAATTTCTTCAGTAAGTAAAATAGCCTCTCCTGATTCTTTTAACTCTTCTGATTCTAGAAACAAGTATTGTTTATATTCTGCTATCTTGTTTCTAAGAAGTATTTCATTCTTTTTATACTCTTCTTCAAATGCTTTGAGTATCTTTGGATTATTGAAGATTTTTGCTATATCGCTTTCTTTAGGTGCATATCTTAGTTGTATCATTTTTCAACCTCCTTGATTTCTTGGAGATTTTACTCTCCAAGTGGCTTTGTTAATAAGTTACTTAGTGAGTAATTCTAATTATTTGCTTTTTATTGTACAACATTTTTTTCTATTTTGCAATATTTTCTCATTTAACTCTGAAAAGGGTTAAATTATTTTTTAATTTTAAATACACAAAAAAGCGAGAAAACGTTGCTGTTTAAACGTTTTCTCGTTCTTCTTTTGGAGGCGCCACCCGTTTTCTATTATCTCCTTTTTGTTGAGTTTCTAAATATTCATTACATTTATTATTTTTTTGTATGCAATTTGTATGCAGTTTTATTTGTTATTAAAACCATATGTAATACCTATCTTATATATTTTAATAAAAATATTCCTAAATATTTTCACAATAATTCTTTCTCTCCAATTGCACTTTTCTAAAATTTCATTAATTACTTCATTTTCTTTTTCCATATAAATTCTCCATTTCTTATTATATTGAAGCTTCTATAATTCTTATATAATGAATAGTGTTCTCTTTAGTGAACCTTATATAAAAACGTAAATTTTATATTTGAAAATACGTTTTTATATTTTCGTATAATTTTTCTTGAAATCTGGGAATTACTGGAAAAATATAAAAAAAGTATATTTCTATACTCCTAAGACATATAAATCTTTTATTTTAGTTATAAATTCGTCTTTATCTTTTATTTCCTTTCTATATTTTTTTATTTCTGATATGTATTTATTATATGTTTCATTACTTATATATGAGTTTCTATATAAGTCCTTATAATAATTAAAAGCTAATTCGTATGCTTCTAACTTTGTTTTCACGTCTTCATATTCAATATCTATGCTTTCTTTATATATTTCTAATATTTCTTTTATATCATGATATTCTTTAAACTCATCTTTTATCGCTACTATCTTATAACCTTGTTTTTGCAATTCTATTAGATTAACAACTAATGCATCTTCGTGTATTTCTTTACATCTTAACTCTTTATCTTTTTCATAGCTTACTTTAAAATAGTCTCTCATTCTACCACTCCACTTTATACAAATCTTTTACTTCTACATTTAACGCTTTTGATATTTTAACTAATATGCTTATTGATGGTTCTTTTTCATTTCTTTCTATATAACTTAAATGTGCCTTTGATACATTTGCCTTTTTAGACAATTCCTCTAAACTTATATTCTTTTCTTCTCTTATCTGTCTTATTAACATTTCTATTCTCAATAATATCACCATCTTTAGTATGCTTAATATTTTAAATATCATACATATTGTTCACTATGGTGAATTTAATAAAATTTGTATAAAAAATAGAGTCCGAAGACTCCATGCATGTCGAAATTTTTTTGAACAAATAAAGTTCTTATTAACTATATCGTAAAATTTAAATTTTGTCAAGAATTTCATTTTCAAAATTTATAATACTTTTCGTATTTTTTGATTTATGTATTCGTCTAACTTTTGACTTTCTTTTACAATCTTTTCATAGTCTGTATCTTCTTCAAGCATTATTCCTAATATTCTTTTGTGATAGTTTATTATTATATCTAACATATATATCACCTCTGATTATATTATAGCATTATGTTAATGTCAAAGTCTGTCTTTTTATGCTGTCGTATTTTCTTATTTTTTCTTGAAAAATAGCTCAAAAACGGCTTGCGACAATCGATTTTAAGGCATTTTTATTTCTTGTTAGAGTAATTATATTTCTTGATTTTACTGAATTTTGGTATATTTTAAAGAAAAGTATAAAAAATAATAATAATTTTTTAAAATAGTATTGACAATACGTAACGTATTGTGTATAATATTAATAGAAAGGAGGTTATTTTGATATATGAATATGACATCTAAAGAATTAGTAAGACTCCTAAAGAAAAATGGTTGGTATGAAGTAAAGCAAGAAGGCTCTCATCTTAGAATGAGAAAGCAACGGATATTCAGACGTGATAATTCCCATACATAACCGTGACATAGCAAAAGGATTACTAATGGACTTATTAAAACAGACGGGGCTAAAATAAACTGCCCCTTCTAAACTCATATTCATATACAAGATAGGGGTTATATATGAAAAAAGGTACTTTACTATCATATCCTGCTATAATTACCCATGAAGATAATAGTTATTGGGTAAAATTTGTTGACTTAGAAGGTTGTTATTCTGATGGTGAAACATTAGCAGAAGCTATGGAAAATGCTAAAGAAGCTATGGGGTTATTTCTAGAAGATTTAGCTGATTTTCCTGAATGTACTACAGACTTTTCTAAAATAGAGTTAGAAAAAAATCAAATTATATCTTTTATTAGCATTAATTTGGAAGAACATAGAAAAAAGTATGAAAACAAATCTGTAAAAAAGACTTTGTCTATTCCAGCTTGGTTAAATACACTTGCAGAAAAGGAAAATGTAAACTTTTCTCAATTATTGCAATCAGCTTTAATGGAAAAATTAAATGTTGACAAAGTAAGAAAATAATATTATAATAGTAATAAATATATCAAAATAACCATGTAAAGAGATTGAGATGTGATTTTTTAAAAAAATGCATCTCTTTTTACGTATAGAGCAGTACAATTAAGTACTGCTCGTTTTTAGATTTATCTTAATTTCCTATTTACTATACTTTGAATAGCATTGTAATCATATCCTGCTGTAGCTAATTTTTGTTTTCTGTCTGTACCGTTTCCCCATTTGCCTTCGATAACTTCATCTGCTATTTCTTCGTTTGATTTTCTATTTGAAGTAGTTTTGCCAAGTAAAATTTCATTTACTTTTGCTTGTACTTCATTATATAGAGAACCTAAAGCTTGTTTTCTTGCTTCTCCTACTCCATATTTCCCAGCAATTACTTCATTTGCTAAATCTACTATTGATTTTGTTATTTGTGGGATTTCTTCATTTTCAATATTTTCTACACAATCAACAACTATCCCATTTTCAATAATAATTGTTCTTGCATAGTCTCCCCAAACATTATTATTTTGAGGTGATAAATCAATCGTAATAATATCATTATTTTGTATAGTTTTATTTGCAGTTACATAATGTTTACCTGATATTGAAACATTTGTTTCATCTCCTGAAAAAATAAATGCTCCTACATCCCAATACCAAAAAGAATCTGCGCCCAACTCAAGCATTTTCTTCTCTAAATCATTTCTCAAATCAATAAGGGACATACCAGGTTTAATAATTTCTTTTGCATATTGTATTGTCATTTTTGCTATTTTTTGAACATCTTTATTTTCCATAATATTTTAATTCTCCTTTAAGGTTAAATATTTTTTATAGTTTCATACAACTCTTTTGTTTTTTCTTCATTTTCATAATTAATCAAACAATTGTCATCTTTAGTTTCAAAATAAATATATGAATGAATATTTGGATTTATATAAATAAAACATGTTCCAAATTGTGTATCAAAATAACCTGCATAGCACTTATCTTCTTTATAACCTACTTGTTTATTTCCAATTTCAACATTATCCAATAATTTAATATTTCGTATTTTATCTATTTTAATTGTTGGTTCACTACAATTAGGTACAGATGTAATGATTTCATTATCTTTAATTTTAATAGCTGGTTTTTGATTAGAATCTTTTATTAAATACGTAACGATCAAAATAGGAATCAAAATAACTAAAATAATAATAAAATAATATCTTTTTTTCATTTTTCTACCTTTCCTCTATATGCTATTTCTTCTTATAATACATGTATTTACCACTTAATTGTAAATACTCTATCTGCTTCCTATTTCTAATTATATAAACTATAGTAGCAAGATCATTAATTGCTCCTAAAATTATAATACTTGAAACTAATCCTATCATTTTTAAAATCAATGGACTTGATAGTTTTACAAATATTACAAAAATCGATAATGGCAATGTAATACGTAAATTAGGTAACAATAAAGTATAAAGATACTCTTTTACATTCTTTATTTCTGTGCAATGTGTTATCATTCCAAACCCCTGAAACCAAATATAAATATCTTCTTTTTTAGAAAAAGTTATTGCATGAAAGTATTCATGGACAATCATTAATAAAATTACAATAATAAAACCCAATATATCTATTAAAAATACATTTAAAATTTTTCCATTATATTTAGAAATTAATAATTTTAAGCTTTTTGTTAAAGGATATAAAATAATCAAAAAAACAAATAGATAGTCAATCCATCCAATAGCCATTTTCTCCAATCGTGATTCATCAACTCTTTTTAACTGATTATTATTTTTTAAATAACCTCTAAACTTTATTGTCATAGATAACACCTCCATCATTATTATTTCTTAACAATCCAATCACTTTCTACATTTTCTCTTATTGCATAATAACCTCGTGGCATGTCTTTTAATAAGCAAATAGAATAATCAATGTTATAAACTTCAAATAAAGAAACAATACTTGCATCTTCTATATTATGATTGCTTCCACATAAAAATTGCCACATACCGTCATCTTCATCATGACTTACATATAAAATAGGATGTCCTTCTAAAATATGACAACATACAATGCATGCTGTATTTTGTTGATCATCAAAAGGAAATGATAGTGTTTGTTTTTTCTTCGTAAAAAATCCCATAAATATGCCTCCTTAATCAAAATATGTTTTCCATTTTTCTCCTGCCTTATAAGCATCAAAACACATTTGAATTTGTTCTTCATTATTCTTTTCTGTAGCAAGTATTGGAAGATTGTCTTTTGTAAAATAATCAAAACCTATTGTTTCACTATTTTCTTTAAAAACACCACCTTCTACTTCACAAAGCATAAATATTTTACATACTTTATAAGCATAGATTGGTTGATTATGTTTTTCTCTATCTTGAATTGCAATGACATTTTTAACAACAACATCAAGTCCTGCTTCTTCTTTTACTTCCTTTATCGTATTTTCCATAACTGAGACATTGACATCACACCAACCACCAGGTAATGACCATGTTCCATTTTTCTCTTGTACAAGTAAGATTTTATCTTCTTTAAAAATAGCAGCACGTGTATCAATTTTGGGTGTTTGATACCCTGCTTCATTACAAAAAAGCCCTTCTACTTGTTCTACTGGTTTATTTGAAATATCTGCCATCATCATAGCGGAAAGTTGGCGAATACGTTCATAGCGTTCTTGATCATAAACATCTTTTCCATAAGTAAGTCCGGCTTGTGCTAAACTTTGTAATTCAATAATATAATCAATCCATTTTTTATTTTTATCCATACACATTTCCTCTAATCTTTATTGATTTTATTATATCATATTTTTCTCATTGCATTTTTATTGAAAACAGATTTATAATAAAACTTACCCATAAGGAGGAAAATCATATGAAAGAATTTCGAAACAAACTTATTGTACATGGTTTAATGAAAATCAATGACAAGTATCTTATCATTAAAAGAAGTATTATCAAAAGAGGTAAACCAAATGTATATCCTGAATATTGGGATATTCCTGGAGGCTCCGTAGAAGACTTTGAAACACCTGTAGAAGCTTTAATTAGAGAAGTCAAAGAAGAAGTTAATTTAGATGTTGAAGTAAAACAAATCATTCATGAAGATAGTAATTTTGACAAAGGTAAAAATACGATGTTTACCCGTCTTGTTTATATTTGTACTTTAAAAAATACAAGTGATTATATAATTCAATTAGATCCCGAAGAACATAGTGAATACCGTCTTATTTCTTCTCTAGATGAAACGTCTGATGAAAAAGTTGTTCCATTTTTAAGTGATATCTTATCCAATAAAAATCTCTAATAGAAAATAACTCTATTAGAGACTTTTTTATTATTCTTCATTGATTTGTTTTAATTTTTCATAGACTTCTAATAACCAAATATGAGGCATGAGAAGTTGATGTGTTTCAAATTGATAACTTATAAACCAATAACATCCTTTATCTAAAGAAATATTGATTGCATTTTTTAATTGCTGGTAATAAGGAGGTATCCCTCCTTGATCCCATGCAAGCTTATCCGCTAAGAAAATAATTTTGTCATAATCATTCATTTCTTTTTTCAAAGTTGTATGACATTCAATTGCTGATAAAATATCTTCATCTTCAATATGAAAATAGCCATATGCAATTTCTTTAGAAATTCTTTGATACAATAAGAAATGATATTTTTCTTCACTTGGATCTGTTTGATACCCTAATTCTTTAGCGTATTTATACATATCATCTGGTGAAAGGATTGCACTGATATCATGCAACAAAGCTGCTATCATACATTTTTCAATATTTAGATGATATTGAATTGCAAGTTTTTTAGCTTCTTTGGCTACACTTTCTACATGATTCCATGTTTTTTCTTTATGATATTTTAAATAAAGATTTTTGATTTTATCGTATAATTCAATGTTCATTTTATTTCCACATCACATTCATATACAACTCATTTTGTTTTTCCCACTCAGCTTCATTATGATGACCTCCAGGAATAATATTGATATAACTTGTTGCACCTTTAGATACAATATAATCATTAAACTCTTGAATGGTTTTAATATAACGTTGTGGTCTTTTAAATTCTTCTGTTCCCAAAGACATATAAATGCGTGTATCAGGATTTAGATTTTGAGGAAGATCTCTTTCTAAACGATTTTTACATAAGCCAAAGGCTGGTGATAAACAAGCAGCTTTAGAAATATATTGGTTGTATTTGATAACTCCATAAAAAGCCATCAAACCACCCATAGAACTTCCTGCAATGGCTGTACATTCTCTAAAAGGATATGTTCTATATTTTTGATCAATCATCGGCTTTAGTTCATAAACAAGCCAATCTAATGTTTGAATACCCTTTCCTTGAACATGTCCAAAATAACGACTATTTAAGTTATAAGGACAATACTCACTTAATCTTTCATTCCCTTCATGATTACATTCAATACCAACAATAATCAATTTCTTATCATAATGATCTAAAAAATCAGCTAAGCCCCATGATTTACCATAAGTAGCATCACTATTCAAAAACAAATTATGTCCATCAAACATATAAACAACCGGATATCTTTCATCACTTTGATAATAATCATTAGGTAAATAAATATGCAATGTTCTTTGACAGTTAAATGGTCTTAAATAAACATCATATTTCTCTAACATTAAAAACACCTCTTTTATAATGAAATAACTTCATCAAGATCACATTGATCTATTTGATTTTTACCACCAATAATACATATTCCACCTTTTTCTAAAGTTTCATCGATTTCTTTCGCAATTTCTAATAGCTCATCCTTATCTACATTTAAAATAGCTTCCAATTGTTCTTGTCTTGCTTTTTCATCTTTTTGATTAAAATAATACAAATCACCATATTTGCCAATATTATAAGGCATCATAAGTGGCATTAATCCTGAAAGTGCGCCAATAATAAATCCTGTTAAATCATGATTTTCCTTTAAATAATCTTTTAAAAATGTTCCACATTTTTCATACTTCTTTAAAGATTCTTTTCCATTTGGATCACGATAAGAATAACAACATGTAAATCCTGAAGCACGCGATACTAAACCTGTACCATAAGCACCTCCTTGTACTCTTACTACATTCCATAAATACGCTAAAGAAATAATGTTTGAAGCAAGTGGTGTTATTTTAGAAGTCTCTAATAGATAACATCCTTTAGAGGCATAAGCAATATCTGAAGGAATAATAATTCCTTCTTTTTTAATAGAAAAAGGTTTTATGATTGCTTTTTCTAAAGCATCAGAGATTTTTAATGTTTCCTTTAAATAAAGAGCTTGTTTTTCTAAGTTTGTATCATCATTTCCAGTAAAAGATAAAGTTAAACGATTATAGAAACAAACATTTTGATAAACACTTTCTAATTTTTGTTTTAAAGCAACAAAATCAAAATGATCATCTAATTCTTTTAACCATTTATAATAAGCAATTCCACTACTATATTCATCAATAACACCCGAAGGACTTACCATCGCTAAAACTCTTTTCATAGATAAACTATGTCCCGACATAGTAATCGCTTGTTTTAATGAAATAATACGTTGTTTTAAAATGTCATGAATCATTTTTTCTTGATCAAAAACAGATTCTTGTAAGATTTCAACAAGAAGTTGTAAAGCTTCTTGTTCATTTTCTTCTAAAGTAGAAAATGTTGCTTTGAAGTAAACTTGATTTTCTTTATTAGTTTTTTCATATGTATTAATAGAATAATTCATTGTTCCACAAAGAAGTCGAATCTTTGTAGAAAGATCTTTAGCACTATGTTTTATTGTAGAGACATTCCCTAATAAAGAACAAATAAAAGATAAAGTACTGATTTGATCTAAATCTAAATGATCTATATTAAAATAAAGAGCATAATAATAAATACCATTAGTTTCTGTTAGATGTTTTAAAACTTTGCATCCTTCTAAATCTATCAACTTTGAAGGAATCTTTTGTACTTTTGCTTCAATATCTTCAAGATTTAATTTTGGTAAAGTATTTAAGTTTTCTAAAGTGTCTGGTGCTTGTTGGAAAGCATCTAATTGTTTTTGTTCTATTTGTAATTGTTGTTTTTGAACATCTGTCATAGAATTTAAAACATTTGTTAATTTCTTTTCTTCTTTTTCACGACGAATCTTTCCTAACTCTTTTGAAGGTTTTAATACAATTTCACAACTATGTTTATTTTCTAAAAGAACTTCTTGGATAAGATTTTCAAAATATCCTTCATTTACTTTCTTTTTCAAATCATCAAAGATCTTTCCATATTCTAAATGGGCTTCTGGTTTTCCTCCATAAAGCCAACTTTCTAATACTTGGAAACCAAAAATAATTCCTTGAGGATATCCCCCAAAGTTTCTTTCTTTTAAATTTAATTCTAAATAAGCAAGTGTTGCATCAAGTTGTTGACGATCAATACCTTTCTTAATCAGTGTTCGAAGTGTATCAAAAACAATTTCTTTAACTTGATCTAAGTTTTCTTCTTTTATATGATCAACTTCTAATTGACACCAATTTTGTAATTCACCATCATTAATCGCTAAATAAACATTTTCAGCTAGTCCTTTTTCCAAAAGGGCTTTATTTAAAACCGCTTGGTTATCACCACATAAAACATCACTTAATACTTGCATTGCAATAACTTTTTCATAGTCTTGATAACTCCCAATCACATTTCCCCATGCCATGCGATATTTATTTTCAGCGTTTTCTTCTTCCCCTATTTCATAATCTACCACTTGTCTAGAAATTTGAACAGGTTGTTGATAAATTGGCCCTTCTATTGGTAAATTCGCTTCCATTGAAGAAAGATATTCTTGATTTAAAAGTTCTAAAACGTCATCAAGTGGGACATCTCCATCTAAAAAGACAAAGGCATTAGAAGGATGATAATATTTTTTATAAGTTTGGATAAATTGTTCATAGGTTAAATCAGTGATAGCTTCAGGAGCACCCCCTGAAACATATTGATAACAGTTGTCTTTAAATAAAGCACGATTCAACGCATTCATCATAATTTCATGAGGACTTGAAAAAGCCCCCTTCATTTCATTTAAAACAACCCCTTTATAAGTTGGTTTTTCTGTAGCTTCAATATGCCAGCCTTCTTGTAAAAAGATTTCTTTTTTATTTAAAATCAAAGGATTGAAAACTGCATCTAAATAAACTTTTGTTAGATTCATAAAATCTTGATTATTTCTAGATGAAATAGGATAAAAGGTTTTATCTTCAAAAGTCAAAGCATTTAAAAAAGTGCTCATTGAACTTTTCATTAATTCTACAAAAGGCTCTTTGACAGGATATTTTTGAGATCCACATAAGACCGAATGTTCTAAAATATGAAAAACCCCACTATCATCACTTGGTAAGGTTTTAAACGCAATACCAAATGTTTTATTTTCTTCATCACGTTTTAACCAAACAAGTTTTAAATGGGTTTTTATATGTTCCATTTCATACATTATTGCATTAAGTTCACTGACTTCTTCCTTTTTTTTAACGGCAAAGCCATGTTTTGATTCATTTATTTTCATTGTACTACCTCATTTCTTTACATCTTATTTTACCTTTGAATAGACATTTTGTAAACGAAGACAATATTTTAGTAAACATTGATTTCAAATTTACTAAATGATAAAATAACCATAGATTGGAGGTTCTTATGGCAACAATAAAAGATATTGCTGAATTAGCGAAAGTATCAAGCGCCAGTGTTTCACGTATTTTAAATAACGATCCTACTTTGTCTGTTCCTAAAGAAACAAGACAACGTGTTCTTGATGCAGCTAATCAGCTTGGTTATAAAAAGAAAAATAAAAAAATCTATGATACAGTGATGACATTAGGAATCATTCAATGGATATCTCCTATTGAAGAATCCAATGACCCTTATTATTTAAGTATTCGTCAAGGAGTAGAAGAATATTGTTTTAAAAACAAGATTGCTATCAAACGTGTTTTTAAAACAGATGTTGATTATTTAAATCAATTAGAAGATATTCAAGGTTTAGTTTGTATTGGAAAATATAGTCAAGAAGATATTGAAACATATAAAAAGATATGTTCAAATGTTATTTTTTTAGATATGAATATTGATCCTATTCATGAATGTTGTATTTTACTTGATTTTAAAAATGCAGTTAAAGATGTGGTTTCTTATTTAAGTCAAAAACATACTTCAATTGCCTATTTAGGTGGTAAAGAAATAATTCATGATAAGCTCTATCATGATCAAAGAAAAGAATATTTTGAACACTATTGTAAAGAATACAACATTGATTATTCTATGAGCGAAGAAGCGTTTTCAATTGAATCTGGTTTTAATATGACTTATGAACTTATTAAAAACAAGAAACTTCCTTCCGCTATTTTTGCAGCAAGCGATCCTATCGCTATTGGCGCCATGCGTGCTTTAAAACAATATGACATCAAAATACCTGAAGATATATCAATCATTGGTTTTGATAATATTGAAACAACCAATTATACCGATCCACCGCTTACAACAGTCTTTGCGCCAACGTTTGATATGGGCTTTATGGCTGCTAGACAACTTTTTGATGCTTTTAAACATAATGAAAATATTTCACCGATTAAAATTCTTTTACCTTGTTTTTTAATCGAAAGAAATTCGTGTATTTAAAAATCTCTAGATTTTTTTTCTAGAGATTTTTTATAACTTCAAATTTATAAGATGTTTTTTCATCATAAGTGTCGCCTGCTTTTAAAATCGTACTTGGGTTTTCTTCTAGATGAATCGCATCCGGCATATTTTGTGTTTCAATACAAATGGCATCACGAGCATTGTAATGTTGTCCATATTTACCAAGACGACCATCTAAATAATTCGCTGTATAGATTTGTGCTTGTGGTAAAGTCGTTGAAACGGTTAATTTTCTTCCTGTTTTTTCATGAACCAATTCAACTTGGTTTTCTTTTGTATTAAAGATCATTGGATGATCAAATCCTTTACCAAGTTGTAATTGTTCATCATCATTATCGACACGATCTCCAATATAGGCAAATTCATTGAAATCAAAGGATGTTCCTTTGACATCTTTTATTTCACCTGTAGGAAGTCCATCAGGATCAATGCAAGCAAAACGATCAGCATGAACTTTTAATAAATGTTGGTATACATTTTCTTTTTTGCCAGATAAGTTAAAATACGAATGATTCGTAATATTAATAAGCGTATCTTTCGAAGTAGTTGCATGATAATGCATGG